>Ga0209340_1000518_pt1 | contig 40650 bp, 58 predicted proteins | sample EPASupsiteSAE323_FD_187266 | JGI IMG/M metagenome (GOLD analysis project Ga0209340, IMG submission 187266) | Bioremediated contaminated groundwater from EPA Superfund site, New Mexico - Sample SAE3-23 (SPAdes) (version 2) | ecosystem: Environmental > Aquatic > Deep subsurface > Groundwater >... | reverse complement strand
CAAAATCTGCAAGATTTCGGCATCATCGCTGAAAAATTTGGCGTTGCCGGAGTAGGTTTTTGCCTTCGCATCACCATCACCATCACCATCACCATCACCATCACCATCACCATCACCATCACCATCACCATCGCGGCAAGGTAGAGGGGTAGGTAGATGGGTAGGTAGAGGGGTAGGTAGAGGGGTAGGTAGAGGGGTAGGTAGCTCGCTATCGATCAGCCTTGTTTCCCAGTTGAGAGTTACTACCTTGTTTCCCTTTCCGTGATACCTGGCGTGATCAATCCAGCCGTCTGGGGCCGGGTAATCCGACAAACCCAACCATTCGGCGTTGCTCTGATACTTGTGCCATTTGATGATCTGTACATAGCCGTTGCCGTCTTTAGAGTATCGCAGTATGTAACCGCTGGCCACGAGGACGGATAAGTCTTCTTCGACCTCGCTCAAAGGCATGTCGTCATAAGGCCAAACTTGGGAGCGTATATAAGCTGTGGTTCCTGGCAGTCGCCCCTGATCATCCGCTATTACAATTAGGCCCTGCCACAGGTCTCGTTGGCGGTATGTTAGCCTGGCGAAAGACTGGGAAGATCTGATTTTGCTATCTAGGGTTCTTCGCTTACCCATAAAGCCTCCATCTTTGCTTTCCAGTCTGACCAGTTAGTCGCATCAAGAGCGATTATTTTGAGTTTATCGACGTCGCAACCTCTCAGTATCGCTTTTTCCAGCATATTTTTTGCATCGTAATCAGCCACATACCTGAAGCGATTACGTAGGATTCCACGGATGTAATATATGTCCCTCAAATAAGGCTTTTCTTGGGATGCCCTTCTTGATCGGCATATTTTTTCGATATAATCGAACGCCTTGTTGACCGATTCGGTATCTTTATTTTGTTTAACATACTGGTCTACGGATATATGGATCACCTCTATCACTTCTCCGAAGTGATATTTGGAACACAATTTCCTCAATGTATTTATTCCCTGTGTGGTAACGTGATATCCTGTAAGTTCCTCGAATAGACTCGCCGCTTTTCCAGCCTGATAATTTTCGATGTCGATCAGACCTTTTTGCCATTCGTACATCATCCTGATCTGTTCTTGCCGTTCTTGCAGTTCATCCAATTGCGCCTTACGTTTTTTGACAACCGCATCATCGGACAACTCTCTGTCTCGTTTCCCGGAATTGCAGTCGAAGCATGAGGTGATAAGATTTGTGATATCGTTATCTCCGCCCTTCGAAACAGGTTTTATGTGATCTATTTGAAGAACGATTTCGGGAGCACTTCTTCCGCAGTATTGGCAAATAAAGCGATCCCGCTTAAATACCTCGAATCTTATCTTTTTCGATAAAGGAGTTCTTCCCGCCATCACACACTCCTAAACGCCGCGAGATAATGTTCCCGGCAGCAGTACGACATGTACGGACGTTTGTTGACCGGCGGAAGTTTTTGCCCGCAGCGCCGGCAGACTTTGGTCGGCCGGTGGATTCCGAGTTCGTCTTCGACGAGCCGGATGTCGGCCATACTGCCCGTGAGTTGATATCTCTTCGGTTTTGACTTCTCCCGGTCATTCCGTTTTTCGGTTGATTTCTTCTGGTAGTGTTGCCGTTTTTGTTCTGCGAGCTTTTCACGATGAATCAGATAATATTTCCGATACCATTCATTCATAATTTCTCTTTTGTGGGCAAGACAGTAAGGAGGTACGGATTTGCGGCCGGGATTTATGGCTGGGTTCGTACAGCCGGGATACTGGCAGAGGGTCATTCGCTACTCCTGACCAACCTGGTAAGCAGCTCCGGGGGATGGGCATGCAAAACCGCCGGCTGCCGTTTGTCATCCAGGCTTCCCTCATGCGAGACCAATATCTTGACTTTGCCGTCTTTGGTGAGCGTGCCCTGCACGATGCCGACCCCGAAAGGCGTAATCACAATGTCATTGAGGTAAAAATCTTTCAAAGCAATGCCTCCTGAAGCGGTCTTTCCTGGAATGGGTCCCGGCCATGAATTCTGGCCTGCCTCAGCGCTTTCGCGGTTTCCAGGTCGGCGTATGCCCTGGTCTCCAACTCCGTGGCCGATACCGTAATTTCATCGTCGGTTGCAGCCATCCAGCGGCCGGGCTTGCCGGAGTGTGACATCACCGGAATGTGATGCTCGATACGTAGGACGCGGATGGCCTCGCGGCATTGGCGTTCCGTGGTGGAGTTGTACAACCCGCCGAAAGCCAACTTCGTCAAATCGCGCAGGCTGATGGCGTTGCGCTCCCCGACATGGTTGCAGAGGACGCTATAAATTTTGCGCTCCACGCCTAGAGGAATTTTTGAGACAACTTCATCGTAATATTTTGTGGTCGGCATTTGTTTTGCGCTCCTTGCCGGGCGGCACTAATCTTTGTACCGCCCGGCGTTAGAAAGGAGATTCCAGGGGTAACCACTCCCTGGGGGCGATCCGTAGACCGCACGCAGGGAGCGTTTCCTGGTTAAATTTTTCGAATTGAAACCGAAGGCTCGCCCTCTTTACGGGCTTCTTTGAGCTGCGGAAATGCGAGCATGAGACCGTCCAACTTTTCGGTGTTCCAAGAAACACGCCCTTTGGCATAGACGGCGTGCAGATAAGTTCCCTTCACGCTTTCGCCGTGAGCGATGACTTCGGTTTTAATCTTATTGGTAAGCTCGGAGATGTTCGTATCCACACCTTCCGATTGGATGGAAAACTCGGCTTCAATTTCTGTGAGTTTCGCCTTGATTTCTGCGGTCAGGATGCTATCAATTAAGTCTTGTTTCTTCAGGCTGATTGCATCCTTCTGCGCCTGGTATTCAGCCAGTTGATCCAAGAGTTGGCTAATCATTTTTGCCTCTCCTCCCGTTTTACAACAATCCTTCTTGCTCCGGCTGTGCGGCAACGAAAGCTGCCGCTGCCTCTCTCGCCGCCATTGGCGATGCCATCCATGCGCCGCCGCTGTCCTTCGAGGGTTCAAGCCAGCGATAGAGTGCAACAGCGGTCGGATCATCAATCTCGGTCATGCTGGATTTTCCCGTCAACCAATGCAGAAGCATCTTGCGGTTGGCTTTTGGGTCTCTGCCCGTTAGCGCCTGCTCTAGGCAGACGCAGACCAGGCCGCGCTGTTCTGCGGTGACCTTTGCTTTTGGCGATTTCGATGCAATGTCGGCAATCCGTTGGCGCAGGGTTTCAGGATCATAGCGGAGCGGTTCTACCAAGAGTTGTTCGGTTTTAAACTCCGGTTCTTCAGGCAAATCTGGAGTTTCTGTTTCAGCAGTTTCTCCGTCATAACCCAAATCAGAAAGGTTCTGCGCCGCAGAATGGGTTGGTTCGGGCTCGGGATTGCTGACCTCATTTACTTCAGGGAGCGATCGATCGATCCAACCCTGATCGCTCTCGATCTGTTCGATGGTGTCCAGATCGGCGGCATTGAAACGACCCCATTTGCGCAGGCCGTTCATCAGGACGGTCTTTTTCTCCATCTTCGGACGCTCGTATGGATCGTTCCATTTTGACTTCGGCATATGATAAGCTGCGGAATAGCGCCTGGCGTGTTCGTCGATTTCCTTGACCGTCATCACAAAAGTTTTTTCGAAGCCATTGACGAGCTGGAAGTACAGCATGTAGGCGATGACTTTGTCGCTGATCCGCTGCCCGCCGAAGGTGTGATTCCCGGTCATGCGGTTTTCGATCAGTTCCTCGCCCTCATAAACGCCGATGACGTTGATGAACCGGTAGAGATTGGTGCGCTGCGCCAGTTCATAAACGCCACGATAGCCCAGTTGGAAAGTCGCCTTGCCCTTGTAAGGGATAATCCATGCCTGGCCCTGGGCGGGATCGACGGAGAGTTTGAGGCTGGCAGCGCGCATGGCCGAGATCAGGATTGATTTTGGATCGCACTGTTGTAGGTCGTTTGAGTTCGCCACCAGGATAAGGACCTGATTGAGGTAATAAATTCCGTTCGCGCCCATCATTTCCGAGAAGCGCTCTTTTACCTCGGGTGAAAGCATGTAATTTTTCACCCGGGTCATGCCGGTTTCGTGATGATTCGCTAAAGACGTATCCATTTTCATCTCCTTTCTGATTTTTGGTTATCCGCCGCGGCGCAGGTCCGAGTACATCGTCTGTTCGTCCTGCCAGTCGGCGGTGCGGGCGGACTGTTCGGTTTCAAACCGCAGCCAGGCCAGTTCCATCTTGCAGCGCCTGACGTTCATCATGTGCAGGCAGCGCTGGACAGCGGCACGCGTGACTTCGGAGTGGTTTGGATCGCCCTGCTCGTGCCGGTCGGCGGCTTCGCTAAGCGCGGCAGCAGCCTCGTTGTACTCAGCGATGGCCTTGCGCAGGTAATCCGGCTTATAGTCACGGCGGCCTGGTTGCCAGTCATGGGCTGTTTCTGGATCGCGGTCGGTAACGCCGATGCCCAGGGCAGTCATTTTCCGCTCCTTAGATACGCCACGAGGTTTGCGAACATCACCCCGAAGGCATAAGATACGATTGCCACAACTGCGATTTCGATTGAGATCATGTTCTGCTCCTTTCTGATTTTGGGCGGCGGCATTTGGCCGCCGCCCGTTGCCACCTTGTTGATGGCCGTCACCATGCACCACATGGTTTCCAGCGGAGCCACTGGCGCTCACCACTAAAGCAGGTGACTCGTTTTGCCAGCATGAACGCCCCGTCTTGCGCCGACTCCCATTTCGACTTTCCCCTGGCCTTGTCTTAACTCAGTACATGTGGTCTGCTTTCGCCTGGGGCTAGGCCATACTGCCCACTTACCACTTCGGGTTCTCACCGATCACTTGACGGTCGGGAGCGATGCCAATCAGACGCATCGGCTGGCTGCAACTGGCGGCTCGGATTCTTGCGCTCATACCACCGATAGTTTGAGACACCGCCAGGACTGCACTTTTTGATTGTTAAGGTTCCCGGTTGCCGCCGGGTCGCCGTCTACGAGGGAAGGAACCGCATCGGCGAGGCTTTTACCGATAATCTTGTCAACAGGGTGAGGGGGACACCCCGCTTACAATTCGCTGGTTGGCATGATCTTTGCAACAAGATTGGTTAATTCTTCGGTGGTCGGACTGGGAGTTGCATCTTCGTTAGTGGGATGGCGGCGCGCCCATTCCTGGCGGATGAGCTTACGCACAAAGGCAGAGCGCACGACATAACCATCTAGTCGCATCATATGATCGACCATGTTGGCGTCATCCTTAGTTAGATTGATATTTGCTTGGGTAAATTCTTTTGGCATAAAATGCTCCTAATTGCCATAAGATAAATTTCTAATTGCCTTTAGGCAATTATACAATTAAATAATGTATCTGTCAATAGGCAATTATCGTTTTCCCAATGGCAATTGCCAATCGGTTAATATAATGTTGACTTATGAACAATAATTTTTCGGAATGGCTTCAGAAAAAATTGGACGAAAAGGGATGGCAGCAGGTAGACCTGGCCAAAAGAAGTGGCGTATCTACCAGCCAGATATCGCGTGCTATGTCAGGACAACGAGGATTGAGTGAATATTCGCTCAACCGGATTGCGGTGGCATTGAATGTATCGCCCGAGGAAACATTTAGGGCGGTTGGGTTTTTGCAAAAGGTTGGGGTGAATAAAGAATACCAGGATCAACTCATGCACTTGGTAGGTCAATTGACCGATGAGGACAAAGAGCGTTTATTGCGTTATATTCAAGTTGTTATGTTAGGTGGCAAATAATTACTTAAGCCAGATCAGAAATTCAATCTTGACACCGAAAATACAAATGGAAAAACCTTTTAGCTTTTTATCGTTGAAAATCATCGTATCCCCTTTATCGGTGAACAGTGTAATTTATTATAGTATTTATGTTCTATTAATTCAATAGGCAATTGGAGGGGTCCCATGAAAAAGTGTCCCTATTGCGCTGAGGAAATCCAGGATGAGGCCAGGATTTGTCCGCACTGTAGGAAGAGCCAGGAACCAAGCACGATATTACTTTCAATTGTGATGATAGTTGCGGCGGCGCGGTGGGTAGTCGGAATATTATTGGGGATTTCGGTGGTCGGAATAATTATTGGTTTATTTGGAGAGGCGGCCATTCTCAGGTTCTCGATAACATGGTTCTTGATATTGTTGGCGGCTCAAGTTGCAATGCTAATAGTTCTATTTGCTGTTGGGAAAAGTTTGCCTGATTGATGGAGGCTGATTGAAAAGGTGTCCGTTTTGTTCCGAAGAGATCCAGGATGATGCAATTATTTGCCGATACTGTGGAAACCAGCTTGACAGGATAAGAAAAGCAAGAAAAAAATTCATAATAATCTACGTTGTTATGCTGCTATTCTTTTGGGGACTGGCGTTTTATTTTACATCTACGGCCGTGATTGATCCGGCATACCCAGTTTTAGAGCAATCACTTAATGTTGCGCTGTCGGGCACAAAGATTGTCGCGAGAATCTGCGCGACCGGGTTGAATTTGTGGTTCTCAAGGGTTCTTGGTCAAAAATGGTGGGCTACTTTGATATACGCGGCGCTGAGTATTACCGGGGCCGGGATGATAGCTTTGATAGGATTGCTGATTGCGGCATCAAAAAGGATAAACGAAGTTAACATGAGGGGTGGAACATGAGAAAGTTAATCGTTGTATTTGTAGTGTCCCTGGTCCTGATGAGCTGCGGGGAAACAACGTCAACGCCGACAGTCAGACCGCTGGCCACCAGGATACCGACCCGCGCGCCGGAGAGGATCAATACCATCCCGGTTGATTTCAGTGCCGACAATTGCCCGGACGGCTGCAAGACCCACGAGCTGGGCTGTGATATCAAAGGGAATATCAGTGTTGACGGCGGAGAGAAAATTTACCACGTGCCCGGGCAGTCGTACTACTCGCAGACCAAAATCTCGCCTGAATACGGCGAGCGCTGGTTTTGTACCGAGGCAGAGGCGAAGGCCGCGGGATGGAGGAAGGCGCTTAACTGACACACGGAAAGGCCTATCATGTACAACACGGATAACGAAATCGACCACAAGTGTGTGTCCCAATGACCGTTTTTCAAGGCACGGTTCACATCCGTGAGGTTCGGAGGTTCGAGCCCTCTCGCGCCCACAAAACACACACGGTATCGATAGCGGTCAATCCGTGATGTCATTGATAGCAAAAATCCGAAACAGGAGCTATCAATGTACACATGGATTGATTCTTTTTTACTGGCCTGCAGGGCGCGCGGCCTGTCGTCTCATACGATTTCCGATTATTCCGTCACGCTGAAGCGCTTTGGAGCGCGAGATTTGCGAGCCGTCACAAAAACCGATATCCGGGAGTTTCTGGCCGGTCTCCAGGTGGGTAACAAGACGCGGCTCAATTACCATACCGGGCTGTGCGCCATGTTCCGCTGGGCGGTGGGGGAGGGGCTGGTCGATCATAATCCCATGCCGGAGATACCGCGCCCGCGCCCGGAGAAGCGCGTGATCCAGCCCATACCGTTTGCGCATGTGCGGCTGATGCTGGCTGCGATAAACAAAAGCGCGATCTATCGCCGGTCAGCGCGCGGCAGCATGCAGCGCAGCCTACCTGGCGCGCAAAAAAACTACCTGATCATCCTGCTGCTGTTGGATACCGGGATGCGCGTGACAGAGTTGTGCGAGATATGCTGCAAGGATGTTGACATTCGGGAGCAGGCGATTCATATCTTCGGGAAGGGGGCAAAGGAGCGGATCGTCCCATTCTCGCCCAAAACGGCGCAGGCGATCCTTCGTTACAACAAACTCGATGTACCAAAAGCGCGGCTCTTGACCAATTCGGCGGGCAATCCGACGGACCGGTTTTCTGTGGCAAAGATGATCGCCAGGTTGTGCAGGCGGGCCGGTGTCCCGGCTTACACGCCGCATGTGTTCCGGCACACCTTTGCAATCGAGTATCTTCGCAATGGCGGCGACCCGTTCACACTCAAAAAAATCCTCGGCCATGAGACAATGGAGATGGTCAACCGATATATCGAGCTGGCGCAGATCGATATCATGGATGCCCACCGCCGCGCCTCGCCGGTGGATAACTGGAAATTATAAAGCCCCCGGATGGGGGCTTTTAGGCCTTACCACAGCTTGCCTAACCAGACCATGCCGTGCCGCACCTTACCAATGATAAAATTTTATCATAAATCACTTGAATTCTTCCACGGAAAAGCGTCCAAAACGCGGGCGGAAATCGCCGATGCCAAAAGCGTTTCCAGCTGTAAGTAGAATATCATGTAAAATTTCTGCGGGTATCTGGTCATCCAAGACATTGATGGTGAAAACCAGGCTCCAGCCAGTAGACAATGCGACTCTGGTTTTCATGATCCTGGCACGCTGGATGACGACAGGACGCATATCGAGGTAAACAGGGTGCGTGGAGTCCGTGGTGAGGCCTCCTTTTTCTGGCAGGCTGATGTGGTGTGGGATCATGTCAGGTTCCACTAGAACGAAAGCTCGTACCATATCCCGGTATGTGCTGCGGCCTCGACCTGCTACCCTGAACTGCGAAGCGGCTTTTGCCATTGCTGCTTCGATATGAATACCGGGTTGTGCAAGCTCGGTTGTCGACCCTGGCATGAAATAAGCCGTTTCACGCCAATCATGTGGAATTTCTCCAGCTTTCCTACGCATGCGAGGCGTTTCTGAAAATCGATTCATGAGCAGTGGGGATACCCCGACGATTTTGACGTTGACTTTATACATGGTTATCGCTCACCGAACAGGTAGCGGGCGCGGCGAAGTGCCTTTCGTCGATCAGTGTATCCGCCGATCCCGGCAGGCGTCTTGGCGAAGAAAGCCGAGCATCCGGTGATCGCGCGTTCGCGGGCATCCATCGGGCAGGTGTACTGTCCGGAGTCCGGGTTCCAGCGGGCGACTGCCCAGCGGGTGACGCCGTTGGCGTCGGTAAACTCGTGTAAAAACTGAGTAAAATTTTCATTTTTGTTGCGTGACATTTTTTGTGTTCCTCCTCCTGGTTTCGCTTCTGCTCATCGGTCCCGGACTCGCACCGGGAGACCAGGCCGGGTGGTTAGCCCGGCGGGATATTTATTGCAGATTTTTCTCGATCTGGTTGAGCAGGTCGTTGACGTACCCGGTCCAGAGATCATCCGGGATGTTGGCCTGTTCGGACTCGCCGGTTTTGTAGTTGAAGGCGGTGGCTTCCTGCCGCCACTGGCCGTTGATGTAGCTCTCGGCGGCTTCCCGGTCGAACTCGCCGTTGGCGGTCAGTTCATTCTGGTAGTCCTGCGCGTCTTGGCGGACCTGGTTCCAATACTCCACGCTGTCGGTGGTCTCAACGGTTCCGTTTTTCAAAACAAAAATTGTGTTCATTTCCTCTCTCTTTTTTTGTGACTGATTTTTTGTTCGTTATGTATATAATACGCAATTTTGCTTATATTGTCAATAGGCAATTTTGCTTATAATAAAACTCTAATCTTATGTTCTATTGTGTTCTATCGGTTGAAAATGATCTAAGATCGTGTATAATGATCTTGTGGCCGACAGGTAAAAACCGGGCCACGATGTAACAGTTTTTTCTCTTCGGATAAAATTTTTGACCGACAGGTAACCGACGGGTCAGCGAATTGCTGGCCCGTTTTTTTGTTTGGCCAGTGGGAGGATCTGAGGCGTGGCAGAGATTAAGTTTCAGGCGGCGGTTTACAAACTACAAACTTTGGTCGATGGCGGGATCAGGCTAACGCTCGACCTGCCTGAGACGGCGATCCCGCAGATGGCGATGCTGGCGGAGTGCAAACGCGATGGGATACCGCTGGTATTCACGGCGACACCAAATGAGGACAATTTTGAACCGAAACGCACCAAACTTGCACCTTTCTGACCCAAAACTGGACACTGAGTACCAGGACATTCTCAACGGTTTGACCACAAACCAGCTCCGTTTTTTGGTGGCACGGCTGGACGCGAAGTCAGATGCAGAGGCGGCGCGGATGATCGGCATGGACGAAAAGACGCCGGTGCGCTGGCCTGAAAAGAAGCAGCTTGACCGGGCGTTGGAACTGGCCGCGTATGATGGCGCGGTACTCGCGCTCACGATGCGGCGCAAGACGCTACCCAAAGCGATGGCGGTTAAGATAGCCGGACTGGAAAGTAAAGACGAAAGGATTAGGCAGGCAGCGTCCACGGAATTGATTGAGGGCGAGCTTGGTAAAGCGGTTCAGCGGTCGGAGCTAACCGGGCGTGACGGTCAGCCAGTGCAGGTGCAGACGATATCAGACGAGGAGCTACTGAGTGAGCTTAGAGCGATGCTTGACAGCGGCACAGAGAGCGCGAGCGATAGCACTGCGTGACGAGGGTATCCGGCGCGGGCTGCTCCAACCGCCTGACCCAGTGACATGGGCGGCGGGTCTTGGGTTTGCGGCTGATGCGTGGCAGGCGTCAGTTTTGCGCAAAGGCGGCCGCCGGATGCTGCTCAACTGCTCACGGCAAGCGGGTAAGTCAACGGTATCCTCGTTGTTGGCCGTGTACCGCGCGATATACAAGCCGGGGCTGACGTTGCTGATTTCCCCATCACTGCGACAGTCGGGGGAGTTGTTTCGTAAGGTGCGCGAGTGGTTGACGCTGCTCCCGGTGCGGCCAAAGCTCACCGAGGACAACCAGTTGTCGTGCCAACTGGCTAATGGCGCGAGGATCATCAGCCTGCCATCCAGCGAGAGCACGATACGCGGTTACTCATCGGTCGATCTCATCATCGAGGACGAGGCGAGCCGGGTAGATGACGTGCTGTACTACTCCATCCGGCCTATGCTGGCGGTGAGCGGCGGAGCTATGATCCTGATGAGCACACCGTTTGGCAAAAGGGGACACTTTTATGAAGAATGGGAAAATGGCGGAGATGTCTGGCAGCGTATTGAAGTGCCGGCTATGCGGATAGACCGTATCGCACCGGAGTTTCTCGCGGAAGAGCGGCGCAGCCTGGGGGAACTGTGGTTTTCGCAAGAGTACATGTGCAAGTTTGTGGATCCAATTGACAACGTGTTTAGCACGGACGACCTCGACAGGGCGTTTGGGCATGAGATCGATAAACTGTTTGTCCCATCTGAGCAGGATGAGGACGTGGAGCCTTTAAGACTATGATCTACCTGGGGCTGGACATTGGTCAGGCGGCAGACTATACCGCACTCGCGGCGGATGACCTGACGATGGAGCAGACCGGATTTGACACGTCCGGTGAGTTGGCGTACGACCTAATTCACCGTATCAGGCATGTCGAGCGATACCCACTCGGAATGAGTTATCCAGACATGGCAAATCGCGTAATCAAAACGGTAGAGACACCGCAATTGCGAGACTGCCGCCTGGTGGTGGATGCTACTGGTGTAGGCCGGCCAGTAGTAGACCTACTGCGCGGTTCGAAGGTTCACATAATCCCCGTAGTCATTACAGGGGGGTTGGTCGAGAAGTTTGATGCAGATACCGGATTTTGGTATATCCCAAAACGATTACTCGTGAGTACGGTTCAGGTAGTACTTGGGCATGGTAGGCTACGGTTCGCGAAGTTGCCAGAGAGCGAGACAATCAAACGCGAGTTCCAAAACTTCAAGCTAAAAATCACTAAGGCGGCTAACGATACATACGAAGCATGGCGGGATGGCGATCATGACGACCTGGTGCTATCGGTTGCATTGGCGGTGTACTTCGGCGAACGCCATCGCGAGCCCCCCAAGAAAGCAACAAAAACAGAACACCCGATGGTGCGCCTGGCGCGTGCCGGCGTGGTATGAGGAGGCGTTGGTGATAGACAAGATACGTATCGGTGGGATCGAGTATGAGGTCAAGATTGTACCTGACCTGCGTTAACCCTCGCCTTATGGAGGCGATTATTGATGGCAAAAACTAAAATCGATGATGCAATTTTTTCGGAGGTCAAAGCGCGCGCTGACGACCTGGAGCAGATGTACGCCGAAAGAAATACCGTGTTCGAGGCGTACGAAAAAATGTATTTGATGGACTGGGATGACAAACCCACCGTTGACGGCTTGATGGAGACGATCAGCCCGGATGCGCGCAATGCGCTGCTAGGAGCAAGGCGTTTACTGGTGGCAACCGATCCTATTTTTTCTGTGCCTGCCGATGACGGCGGTAAGCGCATTGATAATTCAGACGATATCGAGCTTGCGGCAAAGCGTTTGTGGATACAGGCGGGGCGCGCGTCACGGATGCCTCCACACTACGACATGGTAAGCAGCGCATTACTGTATGGCGAGGTACATGTGGCGATCACCTCAACAGCCGATATGCTGGAGGCGGCTAAAAAACAAAAAGGCAACGCGGCTAGGCTTGAGCGGCTGGCGCAGATGACGCCGTACCTGTTCAATATCTGGAACCCAAAGCAGGGTTACCCGGAGTTCGACGTGGCCGGGTTGCGCGGATACTATCGCAAGGTTGATGTGCGGGTATACGAGTTGGCGGCGCGGTTTGGCGAGGCGGTTGAGGCATTCGTGGCAGGGCGTACCCCCACCGATGAGGTTGAGCTTGGCATGTGGTATGACGATGTCAATTATGCCGTGTGGGTCGAGGATCAGCCGATCATAGCAATGCCGCACGAGCTTCCGTTTATTCCTGTGAGCGTCACTCTGACGGGCGGCTCGATGTTGTTCGAAAAACCCGAGCAGCAGCGGCAGCCGCTATTGTACACGCTGAAGAAGTCCGGGCTGTGGAAGCGGCAGAACCTGGTCTACACCACGCTGTATACCAACGTGTTCAATATCGGCATCAACCCGACATTCATCCACACCGGTGCGCCAGGCGATCCTGACCCGCAGGATGTGGCGATGGATACATCCACACCCGGGGGACAGATTACCCTTAAATACGGTGAGAAACTGGAGCCAATGGCGACAAAAGGTATTATCGACCCATCGTTCGGGCAGGCTTTGCAGATTGCCGACCAAAAAGCGACCGAGAGCACGATCTACAAACAAGCGATGGGCGAGCCGCTTTCCGGTAACGCTGCTTTCTCCACGGTCTCGCTGCTCTCACAGTCCGGCAGGCTTCCGCTGATCGAGACGCAGAAGTTATGCTCGGAAGCGATTGCAGACGTGATGGAAAAGGCATTGCTATGGTATCGCAACAGCGGGCAGCAGTCGAAGAGCCTGGGGATCAAGCCCAAAGATGTGCCGGAGTTTTTGCAGATTGATGTGAAGCTGGACGTCGATCTCCCGCAGGATAAACTCCAGATGGCCAATATCACCGGGATGCTGACGCGCAAAGACAACCCGATCACGACCAAAGCGTGGGCGCGGGAAAATATCCTCAACATCGGACAGTCCGGTCAGATGGATGAGGATATCTTGGCTGAGCTGGCGTTTGAGATGTTATCACAGCAGTATTTGGCGCAGCGGATGCAGCAACAGGCGATGCAGATGCAGGCACAGCAGCAGCAACAGCAACAGGGACAGCCACAAGGTGGACAGCAGATACCGCCCGAAATGTTGCAGCAGATGACGGCGCAGCAGGGCGGAGTACAAGGTGGAGCAATGCCGACAGCAGTAGGTGCTGAAGGCCAGGGAATGAATCCTGGTATGGGCGGGTTACCCCCGCAAATGGCTGGAATGATTCCGGGTATGGGACAAGGCCAGATGTCGCCGGAAGGGTTGCCGCCTGAAATGATGGGCGGTGTGTGATGACGGATTTATCGAATATTGAATCGGCATGGCTGCGTGCGATGGGCCGCTTTGAAAAATGGAAAGCTGAATTTGACGCGCAGTTCTACGCGCCGGCAGCCAATACTATGCTCGGGATGATGACCGACCAATTACAGCGGCTGCCTCCGGAAGTGCAGCAGATAAGCCGGCAGATGAACCCGCGCGAATGGCGGGAATTGGACCGCATGAGTGCGGAGGCGAGAAAGAAACAAAATAAGGAGGTAAAGTATGGCGTATAGTCTAGGAATTGCAGGCGCGGGCGGCAGTAATAAGTCGGTCGGCATGGGCGATCTGCGAGCGGTGGAACAGAAACAACAGCAGCAATCTGCTCCAAGAATTGAGTTTATGTCCGGGATTAATGGCTCTGTCATTCCCGGCACGCGTACATATGGCCCATACCCGGCAGCAACCGTAAGCCCGACAGCCAGTTATTACATGTCAGGCTTACAGGAGGGCGAGGTCATCCCGGTTGGCGTGAGCTATGGACCATCAGCCGTAACCCAGCAAAGGTATCCGGCCCAAACCGTTGAGGCTGGTTTAGGTGTGGGTAGTGTTCCTGGTATGCCGGAGGGGTATGGATATGCCAACGGTTTTCCCTTTCGGGGTACACAGCCGCCAGGATGGAATATCGGAAATGCCAATGTTCCAGGTTGGGCTATGGACAGCACTGGTTTTAACTGGGCTGATACTTCTGCGTATGGCAGCGGCAAAGACAAGACAAAAACGGAGACGTCCCCGGTAAAATTCAGCGAGCAAGGCAAGGATAAAGGCATAACTGCCAATAGCGTTCTTAATAAAACGATGGCGCAGGCTGCACTGGAACAGTACGGGCGCGGAAGCCAAACCTATTACCCGTATTGGAACGCGCTCTACAACGCATACGGCGGCAGCATGCTCCCGGATACATTCAATCCGCTGGTTCAATCCACGCTTGATTATTACAAGCTTGGTATTCCGAACCGATCATCCTCTATGCTCCCGGATACCTATCAAAACTTGGCGCTACGCTGGTTACAGCAGAATACAACCGGGCGGCAACTGGCAGATACGTTCAAGTTTCAGCAAGGACGGCTGGCAGAACAATTAACTGCATTGCTTGGCAGACAGACGCCAACAACATCGGGAGGCGGCAATGGGTATCCAGTACGCTATCGCTCTTATGGAGGCGGAGGTGGAAGCGGATACGGATACGATTATGGCGGCAGTTCATACAGTCCTTCCTGGTCCAATGGATTAATAAACTGGAGAATGTAATTGCCGAAGCCAATTGTACCCGGCGAAGAGTATAAACCCGGTAATCAACAGAATGGTTTGACCGTTGGTCCTGCCGGACTTCCTGTTCAATTCAAGGTTGGTCAGCAGGCACTGGCGGCATTACCACAAGCACTGGCAGAACAAGGCGGTACGCTGTCCATCCTCCCGCCTGGACAAAACCAGGTTGAGGATTTCGGCGTCACGGTTCCCGGCAAGGCGACATACTGGGAGAACCCGCAGCGCGTGGCGCGGTATGCTAATGCGTTCCGGGCGGGTGATATCGAGCAAGCGCCGCCGTGGCTGGACCGCGACGCAATCGATACCGCCTATAAATACCTTGAGTTTCGCAATCCAGGCAAACCCTGGTACCGCTGGGAGCCTCTTGCCGAGGACGATCCGGGTACGGCATATCTTCGTTCGCTTACTGCACCGCCGGCAGAGGTGATGCCGGATTGGGAACAAAAGAATGCGGAATGGAGCCTGTACGAGCCGCCGTCGGTTGCGCCCGGGACGGATGCGACGTTTGGTATACAGGATGTGGAATGGGATAAGCTGCCGTGGTGGCAGAAGGTAATCATCCCCGTCATGTCGAGTGGACCAAAGTTCGGGGCAGCGCTGGGAGGTACACTTGGCCTTGCGGGTGGTCCGGTTGGCGCCGTTGTTGGCGCAGGTGTTGGTACGGCGCTGGGCGCGGCCGGTGAAGCAGCGCAAAAAACACCGAATACAGCCTTATCCAGATTGTTTACATGGGCAACCAATGCCGAGCCGGATCAGGGAACGGGTTTTGCATCCGGTCTTCTGGACTGGGGCGCGGAAATTCCGGAACGCCTGTTTGGGATGGCGACCCAGTTGGGTTATGCTATCGCTGACCCCGATCGCTATGGCACGGTCGGTGAAATTATCAAGAACTTACCGCAGGCGTGGCAGGCAGCGACGATGTTTTATACTGCAATGCCGAGCGGTGGACCGGTTCAGCAGATTGATTATTTAAAGGCGTCACTGTTTGGAACGGGACAGGAAGATTACCGGCAAAAGGTATGGAATTTAGGGCAGCCGCAACCGACGTATCTTAGCGAAGAACAGGCCGGGGCGGCGGCAATAGCAGAGACGCGTACTCGATTGGCCGCTATTGAGAATGGCGGCAGCAAAGAGTCGCTTGAAGATGTGTTCCAGGACATGCGCAACCGCTTTGGCTTTACCGGTCAGCGGCATGAGTTGATGGCGCATGTGATATTTGATTTGTACAACCTGCTTCCACTGGGTGTTTCACAAGTTGTGGGAGATATTGCCAAAGCGTCAAAAAACCCGCTGCTGAAAACGGCTGCGACGTTAGGCAGAGGGCCGACCGAAACGCTGAAGGCTTATCAACAGATCATCCGGCAGACCCCGGTTGACGACTTGAGTAAATTTGAGAAGTGGCTTGGAGGTGTTTCTACGCTTCCTGGCGGGCGGGCAGCTCCAGACTTCATCGCCGAGCCAAAACCAGGATTTGACCTGAAGAACCGTCGTCTGTGGCTCAACGAGTTACCCGCTGCAAGCAAAGCCCATGAGACGACGGTGACGTTCCGCGATAATGCCAATATCCTGATCGACCAGGCGCAGAGCGTCGATGAGGTGCAGAAGCTTCTGCACCTGGCGGCCAATGGAACACCGGCAGAGGTGGCGCAGGTGGCGAATGCAAGCTGGCTGAACAGCGCCGAGGGCGGCGTGTTCCCGCTGATGATGCGCGAGCATGTTCCCATGATTGATGACATATCCGACAACTTCAGGATCAGCAATAACAGACGCACTATGCTGAACAACATGGCTGATATCCTGGGCGTCACACCCGCAAAGATGGTTGAGGATATGTCCACCGTCAAGGGGGCGAATGATACCATCAACCTGCTGCAAAGCAAGTTGGACGATATGGCAAAAGCCGGTGATGCCAAAGCAGCCGACCTGCTGAAGTCGATCAACGATCCTGCCGGTCCAATGACAGGCGACAAGATGTACAACATGGCGAGTGACTTCAGGAAGGGTAATTTCCCGCTGACATTCGATGAATACAAATATAAACTCATCGACTTGTTATCGGAGAAGGTTGAAAAGAGCGCGGTGGATTGGTTTGGGGTGAAGCCTGACCGGTGGCTGGTGCGGCTCGGAAACACAATTAAAAACGCACAATCTTTGGTACTGCTCGGACTGAACCCTTCATATCTGGTAAATAACTTTATTACAAACATCGGTACGATGGCGCACTCCGGCGCGTTGGCGCTGGATGGGGCGGCGGAACAGGCGAAATTTATCGCCCGCATTGGCATCGAGCCGACACGCTTCAGCGCCGGCATCGGCGCGGCAGAGATCGGAGAGAAAGCCGCCGATCTTGGAAGCGCCATCCGCGCCGCAAAGAGACCGGCCAAAGCAGATACGATAACCAAATTGGATGATCTGTTTCGCGATGCGGCCAGCAAGTGGGGACTGGCTACAAAATACAGCTCAAAGATCGAGAGCTGGTCTTCCAAGATTGCCTTCTACAGCGGGATGCGCAATGCCTATCACAGCATGTGGAAGCACGGCTCCGGGTTTTCAGGGATGGATAGCACTACGGCAAAGTCGCTGGTAGATATCGGTATTGATCCGGACAGCGTATACCGTAAAATCGAAGGCGGGATGAACTGGAAGGAGGTTGAAGATAACTTCACCAGCGGATATAAACTGGATAACCTTGACCGCGCCCTGACACCCGAAGCGAAACAGCTGTTCAGCGAGTTGGGGCTGTATGACGCCCTGGCCGATAAACTCAAAACCGCCAACACCAGGGCGGATATTGTACGGGCGCTGGACGACGTAAAGAAGCAGGTTTTCGACTCCATTCAAAAGAAACTGACAGCCAATAAGATGGGACGCCAGATGCAAGCCTTCAACCGCGTTACAGGCGAGGGTGCACAGGCCGGGCTGGAGATATGGGATCGTATCTGGATGGAGCATATCGACTTCTGGAATGCCCATCATGACAAAATGGGGCACGTGTTCGAAGTTGCCAACCAGCTCACCGGCAAGGGCCGCAGCAAGTACCTGGCGCAGGAGCTTGCAAGATCGGATGCGGAATGGCGCACGCAGTGGGACGTATTTGACGACCATGTTCAAGGCGTGGTCGATGCCCTGAAAGAGAGCGGCGACAGCGCGGTTGTACAGAATGCAACTGATATCCTGATCAACCAGCGGCAAAACTGGGCGGCGTTTTACGATACGCGCTCGAAGCTGTACAACCTGATGAGCGAAGTGGCTTACGACAAAAACCTGGGAGCGTTGAACGAATTGAACCGCGCCCTGGACGATATTTTGGGTGACGAGTTCCTACCCGTGACCGATGTCAACGCAGACCTGTACGGCACGTATCATGATTTTATAAAGCAGGCAATGAACCGGCAATACCGCGATGCACTCGGGATTGAAAGCGGGTTGCAGCTCGAATTGGACACGCTGTTTGTTGACCTGTTCGGGCGTCAGTTTTCGAATGCAGATGCTGCGGCGGCATGGCGGGCCGGGATTATGAATATCCGCGAGATGATGGCGGAGGCAAATATCTACTTCCGCACCGGCGATGCTTCCGGCCTGGCGAATTTTGGCGAGGAACGGCTTGCGCTAAAAACACAGATCGACAAGATCACCGGCGGGCGGGCGGTGGATGGGATGGGCGCACAAGACCGGCATATTGCGTACCGCGCTTTCACCGAACAGGTTGTCAAACCGATGCAGGCAAATTATATGCAGGAGAACATGGTCAACGCAGGAGCGATGGCGCAGGTTCCACCGCGAGAAATTACGACACCACCGGGTCCGGTAATGCCTTATCCGGAACTTCCAGGAGATACGCCGCTGACAAAAGTTCCCGGGACGCTGCTGCGGAGATATATGGATGCGGAAGGCTACCGTGACCCGCGTCACATGATTAACGCCTACAACAAGTACGTGCCGGGGAAGAAAATCGCCCGCCTGGATGAACTGACCTGGGGCGATATGCAAGCCATGACTGAGGCGCGCAAGACTGCGAAAGCGGAAGAAGTGAATCTGACCGGCGTTGTTGAGGCGCCGAAAGTTGAGGAAGTAAAGCCTGTCATCAACACAGCCCCAGAACCCGAAGCCGTGAAGATGCCGCTGGGCGAGGTGGAGAAGTACAGCCCGCAGCCGATTGATGAGGCAACGCTTGAAGGCTGGAATACGATGGTTGACCCGGCCATGCGCGACCTGGAAACGCGGCTGCTTGAAGCGGATATGACGCAGACCGGCTCATTCCCCGACCAGGTGCGGGCTGGCGTGAAACGCGCGAACCCGACCCTGGGGGATGCCGAAGTGGAGGCAATGACCAACGCGACACTGAAACAGGTGCGCGGATGGCTCGGCACAGTGAAACCGCAGATGAACGAGGTAAAACTGGCCAGCCTGAAATGGGGACAGGAAGTCAGGGACTATTCGCTGCTGAATTACAACCGGCGTTCCAACTGGGACACGTGGGCTGGCGTTGTATTCCCGTACCAGTTCTGGTATACACGCTCGATGCTGAACTGGGCGCGGCGGGCAATTGATCGGCCGTCGATCTTTGCAAACTACGCCAGACTGAAAGAGTTCCAGCAGGGCACAGTGGAACGCGAAGGCTTCCCGACGCGGCTGGTTGGAAAAATAGGAATCCGGCTGCCGTTTCTGCCGGAGTGGATGGGCGATGGTATATTCTTCGATCCTTACCGGCTGGTCTTTCCGTTTGCACAATTTGGACAACTGCCTACCAAGATGGCCGAGCAAAATAACCTGATCTACCGCAAGACGGTGAGCACGCTGCAAGACATGACAGCCGACGAAGAAATTACTGCTGCCGAAGCACAGACAGCGATTGATACAGGCAGCGGGGCGTTATGGGATAAGGCAAAAGCACGCGCCAAAAAAGACATTGACCTTGAAGTTGCCAACCCGTTCGACGCTATCTCGCTGCTGTATGGTGCGAGCCTGCCAATCCAGTATGCCTATCAATTGGCAATGGGACGACCGGAGCGAATCAGCCAGTTGCCGGTCACGCGTGGTATTCAGGCGGTGACCGGGCTGTTGGGTATCGGCGGTCCGGCAGGCGTGAACCTGTTTGGAAAGGTGCGCAAGGGTATGGGGCTGCCGGAAGTGGATCGCTTCTATGATTACCGGGTTGACCGGATGCTGGCCAGTATGACGGCAATGGGCGAGGTGACCACGGACGATGCCAAGCGAGCCATGATCTACCGGGAAGGCCCGGCCTTCGAAGAGGCGCAGCGTAAGGTAGCGAAGCTTGGCTTCTTCCAGTATATCGGCGCACCCCTGGGTGTGGATTTCTTCCCGGAGGGTGAAGAGGACCAGCGCGCATTGCGCAGTGAATACGACAAGGCAATCGAGGCGTGGAAGAACGGCGACGATGAGGCGTTGGGTAAATTTGATGACGCCTTCCCGGAATACGAAGCGCAGCGCCTGGCGTGGCAGTCCGACCCGGAAGCAAAGCTGCGCATGTTCTTGAAATCAGAAGTATGGGATGGCTGGCATAATCTTTCTGACCTGCACAAAGATCAGGCAAAAGAACAGTTTGGAAGCATCTTCACCGATTCCTTCTTAAACAAAGAGACTCGCAGTTACGATAGCATCGACACCGGGACATACGCAATGTGGGCCAGGGCATTGGGCGGGGATGCGGCGGGCGTACAGGCTGGGCAGATGCAGTTACAGCTTGCGGAGAAAGCAATATCCGATAAAGTACAAGCATATAACGATGAAAGAGATAAACTGTTTCCGGATATTGGCGAGATTTATTCCCTTCCGGAAGAAGACCAGGTGAAATACCAGGAAAGGCTCGATGAATATACTCAATGGCGGCAGAATTATATTGCAAAAAACCCGCAGATTGCGCAGTATGTTACATCAGACCTGTCTAATCTATATGGGCTTCCACAGGAAATCCAGGCGTATGTGTACCAATTTAGATCGGAGCGTGACAATCGGTATCCGGGTATCTTTGACACACAGGATGCTTACTACAATCTACAAAATAGCGCACAGAAGAAATCTTTTCTAAAACAGCATCCGGAACTATCCGAGTATTGGGACATGCGCACCAAGTGGGCGGCCGACATGCCGACCGCCGCTCCGTATATCCTGAGTGAGGAAAGTCTGCGCAATCGGATCGCGGGCGAGAGTTCGACGGTTGTCTACAACCAGCCGTCGCAAAACACAGCCACTGTGACGGCGCAGGACCTTGAAGGTTTTGATTCTGCGCTCACCCGGCAGTTATTTGGCTGGGCGTTTGCCGGGCAGCAGTTGAGCCAGGGAGCGCGCGAAGAACTACGCCGGCAATGGGAACTTGCAGGCGAACCCGGCGGTTCATTCGACAAGTATCTTGCGGCAGTAAGAGGTGCAGTGAATGGACATTAATAAGTTTGTCGTTCTGGGAGATCGAGAGTTCGCGCTGTGGATTCGCGGCCTGTTAATTATGATAGTGAAATCCATTGAAAAGAGGTATAATATTAATTAGGTAACTTAACCATTAGTTACTTAACTAATTGAATATGGCCGGTTATATTACCGGCAACCGCAGCAAGACGTGGTTATACACCCCGTTCCAAATTTGGAACGGGGTTTTTTGTTTTCAGGAGGTTTTCGAATGGCTATTGGAACAGCAAGCGACGATGTTTCTGCGCAGCAGGACGGCCAATCCGGGCAGGTTGACCAGAATGTGAACGCTCCACAATTGGAGCAGGTGCAGGACCAGCAACCGCAATATGTTTCACGTGACGAATTCACCCGTGTGCTTCAAGAACAGGAGCGCAAGTTTCAAGGATTCGTTGATAAGAATGTTTCCAGGCTCGATAAGCGCGTCAAGGAGGCTGTAGACGAGGTTGCAAAGCTGGTTGATCTCGGCAAGTCAACGGGAATGCAGTTTACCGATGAACAAATTGCACAACTGAAAGACCGCGCCGTCCACCAGGCTTTGATGACCGGTGATTCACCGCCTTCCAATCAATCTGTTCAGCAGACGGTTGCTCAGCCGAATGCACCACAGGTTGATCCGGTTACCGCTACCGCTCAACTGATGATGCAGAAAGCGGGTGTCGTTCTCGAAAAAGACGATCCAGAGCTATCGCTCGTGGACGGCGAGACGGATGACCCTTCTGCGTTTCTCGAATCGGTGCGGAAAGCTATCGAAGCCAAGAAACAGCGAGCCTCCCGCCCGGCCGGAAGTCCTGCCGCAACGCCCGGCGCAGTTGCCACCGGCAGTGCACCGGCTAATCTAATTCAACAATATCAGCGGGAAATGCTGGAAAACCGCGGTAAAGGAATGAAAGTTGCCAACGAGATCAAAACCAGGTACAGACAAAAAGGTGTTGATGTTGACAATATTCGCCTGACGTGGTGAGAGCATCTCCCGCAGGGAGATAAGTAATGGCTCAAGGAATGCAAACTTCTTATGTGGGGACCGTCCCACAGAAACGTGTCGTATCGGATCGCATTTTATTTAGCGACCCGATGGATATTCCGCTTATCAATGCCTTTGGCTTGGACGCGGAATCTAAATTCAAATTTGTTAATGCCCCCGGAAAAGTCTACGAATGGCTTGAAGATGCCTATTCAGATGTTTCCGATATCGTAAATTCCGGGCTGGCATCCGACTCAACTACAACCACATTCAGCGCAACCGACGGCAGCAAATTCCATGTCGGCGATATCGTGCTCATCGAGTCAGAATATGTGATTGTGTCCGGTATCTCAAGCAATACCGTTACCATCGAGCGCAATCACAGTGGAACACAAGCCACCCATGCGAACAGCACGGTTGCCTATATTGTTTCACAGGCTCGGCTCGAAGGAGCGACTGCGTCGGACTCTCACTTCACCCAGCCAACCTCGGGCTACAACTATTCGTTCATCCTTCACAAAAATATTGAAATCTCGCGGTCAGATGCACGCTTACAGAGATATGGTATTCCCAATCTGATCGACTATGAGATCGATAAGAAAATGGACGAACTAAAAATCCAGCTCACAAAAAAGCCATACTTTGGCGTTCGTGATGCCGGTTCCGCAACAACCAATCGAGACTGCGGCGGGTTGGATGTTTTCATTTCAACCAATACCACGAATTGCTCAACCGCAGCCTTGACCCTGAAGAATATCGAGGACATGGTTCAAACCATTTGGGGTTATGGCGGAAATCCGTCTCTGCTTATCTGCGGCGGGTGGGCGAAACGCAAGATCGCCAGTTTCTTTGAAGGCGCTGTTCGAACCGAACGCAGTGAAAAGTTTGGCGGCGTTGAGATTACCAAGATTCAAACTGCGATGGGTCCAACGCTGGACGTGCTGGTCGACCGCTATATCGATATCGGTTCGTCAACCGGAAAGCTTTACCTGACCGACCCGGAAAAAATTAGTTTTGTCACAATCGATGAGTTTTTCTACGAAGACCTGGCAAAAACTAAGGATACCGCAGCTTACGGCCAGATTGTCGGCGAGTATGGCCTTGCCGTTGCCAACGAGAAACATCATGGGAAAGTTTATGGATTCTCGCTCAGCGCCTAAGGAGGTGTGACATGGCTTTCGGAACAAAATCGCTTGACGGGACTAATCGGGCTGGCGAATATGAATCCGGTGTTGGAGATACCAGCGCGCTTCTCTATGGCGCCGGCTCTACAACCTCTCAGATTGGTGATGACGGCGTAGCCAATAAAAACTTTGTCGGCCTGTGGACAAAGTCTACCGCTGCAAGCGGAGATTCCCGCGGTGTTTACTGGCGGCAGTACTTCAATGCTGCCGGAGGCGGGGAGGTTGCGCGCCTGTGGGCGACCGTGAACTACAACGGAGCGGCTGCAGGCGGGACGATCAATGCCCTGCACGCGACCATAAGCGTCAACGCTTCCTGTGCCGTATCCGGGGCCGCGAATGCCGTGAGAGCGACTATCAGTGCGGCAGCGGCAACAAGAACGCTTGGCGGCGCGGTGGCAGCCTTACAGCTTGACAGCGATATCGGAGCAAATAATACGCCTGGCGCAAACTGGGCTTTCATCCGGTTGTCAAAATCCGGAAGTGTTGACCTTTCAACCTTTATGTACATTGACGACGATCAGGTGTTATCAAATCCTGGATCTGGATCGGCGTACAAGTCGCTGAAAGTTAATGTGCTTGGCACGGCTTACTATATCAATATGGTAGCAGCAAGTTAGGAGGCATATGAATCCGGAGGATTCCTTACGCAAAAGACTCGCCGAACTACGAGAGCGAGAACGAACCGCATTCGTTGAAGTTGGACGGGTGCTTGGCGCAGAGGAAGAACTTGAACGGTTAATCAATGAATGGGGGGCTGAACAAGCCCCCCAAAAACCGGAAGGGCCAAGCAGTGATGCGGCAGAGACACAAGAATAGAGAAACCATTCCGGTTATCAATACGAGAAAGCGCGTTTTTTGCAATGGAGAGATTTTAGAAGTTCCTTTTGAACTGCGAACGGAAAAGGTTTATTGGGCGTTTCCAATGGACGAGATTCTTTTCAGCCTGTGGTTCAGGAACTTCTTACAGCTTGATATCATGCCCTGGGATGATACCGGGATCACCATGAACACTTATCTTCCTATGGCCAGAAACTATCTGCATAAGCGCTTTCTTGAATCGGACGCCAATTGGATGGTAATGCTGGATAGCGACGTGCTTCCCCCGGCAGACTTTCTAAAAAAACTCATGGCGCATAACCTTCCAATTGTTGGCGGATGGTACAAGAAGAAAGGCGGAAATAGTGAACCGGTGGTATATGACTACGTCGAAGAAAGCGGCAAAGACGGTTACTACTGGTGGAGGATAAGAAAAAAACCAGGGCGCGGTTTGGAAAAGGTAGACGGCGCCGGCGCAGGCTGCTGGCTGCTACAGAAGAAGGTTGCCGAAGCTATAGGAGAGCAGCCTTATGAAATGGAAAAAGGCGGCGAGGATATGGATTTTTGCATGAAGATAAAAAAAGCCGGCTTTGACATTCATATTGATTGGGATATCGCCTGCGCTCATGCGGGCGTGGCGTTTGTATAGGAGAACAACATGGTAAAGAACTTACCTGCTCATAAATTAGCACGTGTTGCGACAAGCGGAGCGTTAACCTCTGTACCGACAACTGTTTATGGCATTCAAGGTGTGCCAGAGACAAGCGCGACATGGGTTGCTCTGTACGATAACGCAGATGGAAGCGGTACGCCGCTGTTTGAGGCCTACGCATACACAACTAGCATATTTATTGATTTATCAGATCTTGGCCCTCTCTATTTCAGTAGTAAATGCTACGTAAAAATTACCAGTGCGGATAGCGCCGGACGGGCTTACATCTTTTACGACTAAGAGGTAGCAATGGCAGCAAAAAAAGAAGTAAAACTTGACGAACCGAAAACGCAGGACGATTCTTTGATCGAAGTCATGGCAAATTCTTATTATCCCGGCAATGGAATGATTGGTATTCCGGCGTGGAGTCCTGGCGAAAAACGCATTTTAAAGAAAAGCGTTTTCGACCGTCTTATCCAGGATAAGCCAAGCGGGTGGATCATCCGGTTGGTGTAAGCATGACAACTTTAGCCGATGCGATGCTTGAAACGGCGAAGCTGGTAACCGATGTGTTTGAGGGTGTCGGATCCGTAAGCAGCACAACGTCTGAAATTTCAGACGCAAGCCTGAAGTATCCTGCCGGAACATTCAACGGTGGAACAGTGTGGAGTCCGAAATGCGATAAAGGCGTTGCCGATATCAAAACGCAGGGACAGAATACATTTACCATGACAACCACACAGACACTGGCCTTGACCGGTCCATACCAGATCGCAGATTCTACATTCCCAATGTACAAGTTGAAACAGGCGGCGCTGTACGTGCTGGGTAAGATTGAAATTCCAACCGTAAATACAGCCCTGAGCGCCGGCAGCGGCAGTGTGCAAATCAACGATGGTTCCACCCTGCTTATTTCGAATGTGCGCCAGGTGTTTGTAGATGACGTACGCAATTATCACTGGCGAGAACTGAATGGCTATATCTATTTTGATGACCCGTCAACCGAAGGCGCGCTGGATATTTATTACATGTCAGATGGAGTTGTGGCCGACTACGATGACATATTGAGTGACGCGATTGATATGAATTATTTGACCTGGTCGGCAGCCGTGTACCTGTGGCGCGACACCATCCGAAAAATTCGCAAGGATAATCCGACTGCTCAAGAATTACTGAATGAGGCAAAGGTAAACGAAGCAGATGCACTACGGCAGGCGCGGAAATATGCCATGCGGAGAATGCCACGCGATCCGCATTTTGCGAGGTGGTAATTGAGACGCGTTATCGTATCCCCAGACCAGATAAAACGGACGCACCATATCAGCCTGAGTGATGGACAAAAAACACTCGGCTTTATAGCAGTGGATGGCAAAGGCAATGCTGCACCGTTTTCGATCACGCGTGCACCGGTCAACCGTACAGCCCTGAAAACCACCAGCGGAAGCCAGACCTATTCCGATTTTGAACCTCCGTGGTCGCCTGTAGCACAGGAGGATTGGAGCGGCGGCAGCGGCATACTGGACTTCGATGACAATATCACCCGTTTCTGGGATGCCAATCGTATCAATACGACGTTCACAAAAAAAATGTTTTTGGGACCACAGGAAACTTACACAACCGGGTTACGCAATCAAGTCAACAATCTCCCCGGCGATCTGACATGGACGGCTATGAAACCGGGCAGCAGGGAATACATCGCAGCATTATTCACGGCAAATGCTAACTTCAGCGCAGCAAACATTTATATCCATGTACGCAGGGTTGGGACGCCGGCTTCCAGTCTGACGGTTGAACTGTGCAGTTCGAGCGCTGGTGAACCCGATGCGGTTCTGCAAACCGCGACCATTACTACTACAAACATTAATGACACAGACGCAAGATTTTACAAAGCGGCCATTACCGCCGAAGCGCTGAGCTCCGGTACGCTGTATTGGATAAAGATATACAGTTCTGGCGGGACCGATCAAGATCATTGGAAAGTTGGCGTGAATAACACCGGTGGAGCCAGTAAAGAAAGCAGTGATGGCGCAACGTGGAGTATGTCGAGTGTGGATTTGTATTACCGGGTGACGGATGCCGAAACGGTCAAGTATCCCATTCTTTTTAGATATTTATACGCGCAATACCTGATTTTGAATGGTGACAGCGGCGCGCCGGCGCTGTACATCAACGGTGACCGGGGCGTGGCGGATGCCAATACGGGCGTATTGACCACGCTTGTGGATGCAACTAAAAGTTGGACGAATGACGAATGGATTGGTTCCATCGTCTATATATTCAAGGGAACGGGTTCGAGTGAGCGACAGCCGTGGAGAACGATTACCGATAATAATGGCACGACTTTGACGGTTGACGCCGCCTGGAAAATCACCCACGACACGACTACGGAGTATGTCATCTTCAATTCGAGCAAATGGACGGAAATCACCGGGCACGGATTGACGGCTCCGGTCATGGATGTGTGCGTGGTCAACAATTATTGCTATCTGTGCCAGGGGGATGATGTTGCAATCATGCGCTGGCGGGCATACAACAACAGCGGAACGTTTACCAACCAGTTTGCGGCCGATAGCACCAATAAAGCAATGTTTCTTGAACCGACGCGCGAGAGCGACAGTGTGCTTTATCTGTGGCGGGCAAACAACAAAGACGCAAGCGGTGATATCAGCCTTAGCAGGGCGGCTTCGCCTACTACATGGGCTGACCTGAGTTTTGGAACAGCCATTCCGCTGCGAGACCAGCTTGGAAAGATTACACAGCTTCAGGAATACGATCAGAAATGCTGGGTGATGCGCGAAGGCAGCGTGTTTGCCGCAGCCGGGACGAAGGTTGACGAAATCAACCTGCGCGAAATTCATACGATGATGGAAAGCACCAACGGTATGGCCGTGACGGTGCAGAACGTATACCTGTTCTTCAATCTTGGGGCAGGAATCGAACGTTATTACTCATCGAGTATGGACGATGTCGGACCAAACCGGGACGATGGACTCCCAACCGACAAACAGGGCGTCGTTTCTGTACTGCTGGCTTACCCGGGCCGGTACATGGCGGCGATTGACGGCGGAGCAAGCGGCGCAAGTTCGGTAATGATGCACAATGGAACGGGCTGGCACAACATCTACACTGCGCCGGCTGCCGGGCTGCGCATACTCGCAATCGACTTTCAGCCCATTCAAAGTACGGTATCTGACCGGCTTTGGGTGTGTGTCGGAAGCGATGTTATCTGGCTGCCATTCCCTTCGCTTACACTGGACCCAACCAAAGACAGTAATTATCACTTCGCGCATTACGGCAATTTCACAAGCGGCTGGATATACGTCGGGATGGTGGACGCGTTCAAGTTCTTCAAGAGTTTGAAGTTGTTCGCAGAAAACCTGACAGATGCCGGGCAGATTGTGGAAGCCGAATATCAGATTGATGACAGTGACGAATGGATACCGCTGGACAAAGCCTTCGATACGTCCCCGGTACAGGAAATTGACCTGAAAGAAAACTTTGGTGTGATGGGTAAGCGGTTACGCTTCCGGCTGCACCTGTACACGAATGATAACAGCAAGACGCCCCTGATAAAGACAACCGTAATCGAGAATATATCACAGGTGGCCGTCAAATATTCATACGGGTTTATGTACCGCGTGGCAGATGGCGATGTCAACCTGCTGGGTGAGTCAGCCGAAATCTCCGCCGGTGATTTTCAGGACACGATTGATGACTGGGCCGCCAACCTGACGCCGCTGGTACAGCGGGCATGGCGGGAACGGTTTGATAATAAAACCGTATTTATTGACCCGACGCAGAGCAGCCCGATCCATGAAAACAGCGAGGGATATATCGAGAAACTGACCACGGTGGAGATATAGCGATGGTATACCAGTTCGGAAAAGTGAAAGCGCAGCGCGCAAAGAGACAGCAGCCCAACAAGGGGCATGCCGCTCCGAGACCGGCCAATCAGGAGCCGCCCATCCAGGCAGTTCAAGGCATGACGCCGGGTAGCGTTCAGGAATGGCGGGTGGCGCTGGCATTGATAAAACTTGGGATTGAATTCGAATTTCAAAAGCCCATCGGCGGCGGCAGAAGGGTGCGCGGCGGTCAGGTAATCGACTTCTGGATTTACACTGCGCCATACCCAACACCGTGCTTTGTACAGGGCGAGTATTGGCACAACCGTAAGACCGAAGCCGAGGATACGCTGAAGCAGGAACGCGTGCAGCGTAGGTATAAGGGACAGGTGATGCCAAACTTAATTTTAGAGGAGAAGGATTTAAGCAGCGCAAACGCCGCTTACACTCTGCTCCGAAGGAAGTTAATCGGATGAGCGAGATCTACTATACCGGGCCATTGCCTGTACCGTGGAACATTTCAGTTAAACAGGGCTCAACGTTTGCAACAGCTCTTTATTATAAAGACGACAACGGCGTTGCTATAGACTTGACCGGTTATACCGCCCAGATGCAGGTCAGGGAAGAAAATACAAATGTCGTCATTCTTGATCTGACAACAACATCGGGAATTACCATTACTGCCGCAGAAGGAAAAATTGACATTGCCATTACTGCGGCGCAGAGTGCGATCTTTGAAGTTCAGAACGCGAAATACGACTTGCTAATAAAAAGTTCGAGCGGAACGGTCACTTATCTTTTGGAGGGTGATTTTGTAGTAACGCCGCGGGTGACGAGGATGACGATATGAAGCTGGTTATTTCTCAAACCATATCCAATGCAGTTGAAGTTGAAAAGAAAATTGCCAACTGTGTGATTGCTCCGTTTGATACCGGGGTTGGCGCAATTCCACTGGCGACTATTACGGCGAAAGGAGACATGATTGTTGGTACTGGAAGCGGCGCAGTGGATAACGTTGCAGTTGGCGCAAATGGTGATGTGTGGACCGCAGATAGTGCACAGGCTGCCGGGGCAAAATGGGCTCCACCTGAAGCCGGAGCCGGATTGCCTTGCGATGGACGCCTGACGCTTACCAGTGGGACGCCAATTACATCTTCCGATGTTACCGCGGCTGTGGAAATATTTTTTACACCTTTCAAGGGCAATCGAATTGCGTTATATATCGATTCGGAGTGGCGGGTAAGCGCGTTTCCTGAAACATCGCTGTCTCTATCCGGGCTTGGCGCGAATACCAATTTTGATATGTTCATGTTTAAAGATGGAAGTACATTAAAACTTGCCGCAAAAGCATGGACAAATAATACAACTCCTGCTGTGGCTACCGCCTATAAGGATGGCGTCCTTATGAACAACGCCGCTTTTACACCTGATAAAATCAGCAGCGGAATTGCCGGGGAGCTGGCGCAGTACAGCGCGCGCTATCTTGGATCATTCAGAACAACGGGCACAGCCGGACAATGCGAACATAGTTATACCAAGCGGTTTGTCTATAACTACTACAACCAGGTTTTTACAACGGTTCTGACCAGTAATTCAACGGCAAACTGGTCTTATACCGGAGCGGTGGATGTGCGCGAATATAATAACGGCACAGGGCAAACCCGGGGAGAATTTATACTGGGAGTGATACAACCCGGGGTTATGCTGTTTGCAACCCCATTCTTTATTGTTACCTCTGGAACCCCGACAATATACAGCGGATTGACCCTGGACACATCCACATTCCAGACAATTCAAGCGACAAACGCCTCGATATATCCCGTTAGAATCAACAATTCAAACTTAATTTCGGTTGCCGCCGGATACCACTATCTCACGCAGAGTGAGTACGCCTCCGGTGGAAACGTTACTTTTTATGGGCCCAATTACGGCGGCAAATTGGTTTTTCTTGCATAGGAGATAGATATGCCTTTAAAAAATGGAACGAGCAAAAGGGTAATTTCGCAGAATATTTCCACTGAAGTTCATCATGGGAAACCCCGCGAACAGGCGATTGCGATTGCTCTTAATAAAGCCGGAAAGAAAAAGAAAAGAAGGAAACCATAATTATGACGGAGAACAAAGAATGGCAGCAATCACAAATGCACAGGTAAAAGATGCGGTGGACGGTCTGGCGCACCGTTTTGACATGTTTGCTCAAGACGAAAAAACACGCTACGAGAATCTAAAATCATGTGTGGATGACCTTGACCATATCATCAACGGAAATGCGAAGGAAGGGCTGAAGGTGACCGTGAAAACTTTGAAGGACGAATACGATCAGCGTAAGAAAAACGCCGAGGCGCAAGAGAACTCGAATAGAAGCCTGCGCAACAGCATGATTATGTTGTTTATCGGGCAGGCTGTAACAATCATAGTCAGTTTGTTGGTGAGGTGAGCATGGGAAACAAAGATACGTATGCAAAGGGAGTACTGCTCCACGACGGAATAGCATCCGTCGATTGGGATAATCTCGACGTCGACTTCATGGTACTACGCGTCGGTGCGACGCCGAGCGCGCTTGAGGCGACCAGCGAGTATGTCGATCAAAAATATGCCGAGTTTGTCCAGAAGGCTTACGAGAAGGGTATCCCGGTGATCGCCTGGTTTGACTTGAACGTGAAAAAGTATGGCGATACTTCCTGGCCAGTCAATGACTTCAGCCGCTGGTATGATCGCAGCCAGGATATGAGCATGAGCGTGATCGACCGGATGCTGCAAAACCGGCCCTATTTTCACGGCATGATTTTAGGCGTCGATCCCGGCGCGTATAATACCCAGGGCAATACCTATGATGTTTCGGCGTTGTGGGTCAGCCGAACAGTGTTGCGCGTCAAAGACCTGATCAAGGCTGCCTACAAAAAACTGGTCTGGCCGGAATTCAAGGCAGGCGTGATTGATAATAGGTCCTGGGATGATCAGGGATTGCTTGAACTGGACAGTCAAAACTGGATCATGTCGGTTTGGGACTACAGCAAAAGCACATCACCACAGCCTGTGACCGGCGCGCTTGATCTGGATGCGCTTACATACCCGGAAGAGCATATGCCGATGTACCTGATGCCGACCCGCAGCGGAAGTTTTTGGCGGGTCAAGACCGTATCATGGCCAGGTGTGAAAAACGCTTCTGGCGCAACCGTACCGTTGATCGTCTATCTATACTACGGCAGCAAAGAGAGCCTGTACAAGGCGATTGGTTTCACCGCGCCAAATCAGAATGACGATCAGAATGACGATCAAAACGATGATCAGAATGACGATCAAGAAAATGAGGGCGGCAACAACGCCAATGTCGATTTAACCGCCATCGAGGCGAGCCTGGCAGCCATCGAAGAAAACCTGGCGCCCGTGGCGGAATTTTTCAGAAAGTTGAACGGAGGTTAATTATGTCTGTACTTGCGATTCTAATGGTAATCCTGCTCCTGGCTTTCCTGGTCGAGAGCCTGACCGAGTTCCTGCTCGGCGACGTGTTCGACAAGATCACGGTGTTGACACCTTTCAAATGGACGCTCAAATACTTTGCCGTGGCAGCCGGTGTGCTTGGCGCGTTCGTCTATAAATTCGACCTGCCGGCGCTGCTGGGTCAGTACCTGGAGATCACGATTGCAACATCGGTCTTCGGGATCGTCCTGACCGGCATTGCCATCGGGAAGGGCTCCAATTACCTGCACCAGGTCATCAGCCAGTTCTTTCCAGAGAAAACATGACCTATACGCCTGGCATCGATATTTCGGCGTGGCAGGATAACGACAACACGCCACAGCAGATCGACTGGCAGAAGGCGGCCGACAAAGGCACAAAGTTTGCCTTCATACGCTGTTGCAACGGTTTCACGCCCGACAGCGATTTCGAATACAACTGGCGGGAAGCCAGGCGCGTTGGTATTCTACGGGGAGCGTACATCTTCCACGATTACCGCGTCACTCCCAGTGGACAGGCTGAATTCTTTGCTGCCCGCCTCAAGGATGATCCAGGCGAATTGCCGCCAGTGCTGGATATAGAGAAGTACTGGACGCCTTACCCGACCCGGGCAGGTTGGCTTTCCGCTATCAGCATCATGGTCGAAACGCTGAAAAAGGCCGGTCATCCACGCGTGATTTTCTACAGCAACCCGGATATCATCCTGAATACCCTTTCGCCGATTCCCAACGAGCTTCTGGCGCTGCCGCTCTGGATCGCACATTACGGCGTCAACCAGCCCACAGCCAAAGCAGTTGCGCCGTGGGGCAGTTGGACATTCTGGCAGTACAGCAGCACCGGGCCCGGGCTGGACTATGGCATGGAGAGCAAGGGGCTGGATATGGACTGGTTCAACGGGAATGAAACCGAACTGTGCCAGTTTGCGGGCGTCGAAGGCGTGCCGCCTGCGCCAGAGTTGACCGATGCCGAGAAGCTGCGCCGGTTATGGGAATGGTACAGGGAGCTGCATTAATCAATAATTCCCCCGAATGGGTTATTCCACTTTCGGGGGAATGTTTTCGGGCTTCGGCATGTAATAGGTTGGGGCCGGTGAGACGCGCCGGACATGACCATTTTTGATTTCAATCGTGATTGTCCCTTCGCGGTTGGGGCTATTTGTGATCTGCTCCACGAGGCGATTAAGAAAATCAATTTGTTCTCTGGTTAGAGGCATCTTTGCTTCCCTCCATCTCTGCCATAATATCGCCGAGTATCTGGATATTATCCACGACCGCCGCGGCTTCATCCCATGTGAGCGTCACCGATTCGCGATTGATCCAGGCCTTTTCGCATTTCTTTTTAATTTCATCAAGTTCGGTCATTTCTTCCTCCCAAAGAAACCATTTTGTAGTTATCCTCTCTCATGAATCCTAATCCCCTCAGAAATTTTTCACCTGGTTTTCTATTTTTTTTGAGTACATCACTGAGGTACGACGGAGAAATGCCAATCCGATATGCAAGTTCTTTTTCGTTGAGTTTATTTTCATCCATCAATTTATACAAATAACCGATAAATTCATTAATGTTCATTTTTCTTCTCCTGACAAAAATATTAAAGCGATTACTCCGCACACGACCAGCAAACCGACGATGCCGAGAGTAGTCATCAACTCCCTGGCCAGAGTGCCGGCTGTTTTAATTGTGCCAATGGGCTGATCCATAATGTTTCAAGCGCTTCCTTTGAATTTATTTTCCGAGAAACTTTTGAGACGGTTTTCCATCCTGGATATAATTTTTCGTACAGTTCGGATTTATAGCCGCTCAGTATCACCATACCTTTCACGCTGTTCAAAACTTCCGCTAATTGGCAATGTTCTTCGTTGGTCATCTCATGGCGATAAGCTATTTTCTGCTCCGATCTGGTTGAAATGATGTATGGCGGGTCCACGTAGAAAAGCGTGTTTTGGGTATCATACTTTTTGATAATGGTCAGGGCATCATCGTTTTCGATCTGTACCGCCCGCAGGCGTTCCACCACCTGGCGCAAGTGGCTGATCTGGCTCCAATCGACAAACGATCCGCCCCGGCTATCGGTTTTTCTAAAGCGCCAGCCACCGGATTCCTTTCGCATCCCTCCCCGGCCAAACCATGACCGCACATAATACCTTCGCGCCTGTTCAATTGGATCATCTGCGGGCATATAAGCGTTCCAATACTCTGACCGCGAGTATGGGGTTAATTCAATTGCTCTAATTAGCTGCTCCGGGTATGTCCGCAAAACTTTGAAAAAATTTACGACTTCTCCGTCCTTATCGTTTATAGTTTCCAATTTTGACGGCGTTTTGCGTAAAAGTACAGATGCCGCTCCGCAAAATGGTTCGACATAACTGACGTGCTCCGGGAAATGGGACACGATCCAGGGAGCAATGCGCCATTTGCCGCCAAAATAAAGGAGTGCCGGGCGGGTTGGGATCATAATTATTGTTCCCTCTTCCACATCAGCCAACACCGGGAGATAGCATGCGCGGCGGTGGGGGCGATGGAACGATGTACTCCGATGCAACAGTGCCAATCCGAAGATAGTGCTACCTCCCGCCCAATAAATACTGCTTGTTCCAGAGATTCCACTTGGACTTCCTCCATCAGCTTCCAAGCGTCGGCAATATTGGTAGTCCAGTCAGGTAACACAGATGTCAAACACCCATCATGCGTCATCCAGTAATCAACTGGATTGATGCAGGCGGCATCCATGAAACCATGCTTGCATTCGTACCCCTTCGCCTTCGCAATCGCTTTCCGCAGCTCCGCGGGCGTCATGGCAAGGATTTCATCGTAGGTCATCCCTCCTCCTCTTGTGTCCACCCGACCCAATCTTCAAGGGACTCAAAATCCTTTTTATATAAATTGATGACCTTAATGGTCATCACATCATCCATCTTGAGTTTCTTAATTTCGACAACAAGATTATCGATACCGGCAAATGGGATTATCATTGTTGAGTAATACCCGTCACGGATAACTTCAATACATTTCATTCCTCTCCCTCCTCTATCGACCCCTTCCCTCCATAAAAGAACCAGGACAATAAACTCTTTTACCTGGATATTTGGCTATCATGATCCCCAGATTACTTGTGGCCGGTGCGGGCTGTTGAAAATGCAATCTAGGGCATAGTAAACTCCCGTCGCCACCTTTAGGAATAACACCAACATAATTTCTTCCGCAAACCGGACAGGTTACATAAATTCTATTCATTTCCCCTCCTCCGGCTTCGGCTCAATTTCTAAAATAATTAAGCCACCTTTTGTTCTTTGTGAAAGTTTTTTCCATCCAGCGGCTTTGAAGCACTTACCATCGCCTTTTACTATCTTTCCATTGACGTAAGTGTAAAGGCGTTCACCTGGCCAACGATTCCATGCGAGATCACACGCTTCTTTGATCAATTCACTAGAAAGCGTTGGACTTTCATTTCTAAAAACAGCGCAATTAACTCCATTCTGACCGCTCTTATCGATGAATTTGCGCCAAACAAAAAGCGCTTTATAGTCAGGCGTGATCAATACCATTTTTTTACCTGGGCCAACTATCAAATTCCGATTGCGCCCAACTAAACGCCGGTTATCTTTATACTTGTGGTAGGTGTAATGGCGTTTATACAGCGATATTGCAGCTGGTTCTCCGTCTTTTACGGCCAACCAATGGCCAATCATCATTTTTCCTCCGGCTTCGGCAATCTCAGAAATTCGATCACCCACACCCAGGGATTCAACGCCCAGGAATAACCTCGTTTGGCATTGAGACTATTCCATAACCTCGCAAACCACGAAATTGGATCTGCGCCAGTCTTGCCAAGTGGATATGGAAAACCCTCTGAGACAGCATCCTCTTTTTTGATATTTTGTACCTTTTCCACTCTCACGCTGACGATTTCAAGCGCAATGCGGCTCGCCCAACGTGGCATAAAGATAGAGGGTTTCATAGCAGAGCCGCCCCCTCAAATTGAAAAACACAATCTTGATCTGGATAATCGGCTGCGTATTTTACTTCTCCTTTTGGATATGTTTTGCATGGTGCTACCTGTACCATATAATTTTCCCGAACCCATAGCCTATCGCCGGGTTTGCCGTAAGGACAAACCCATTCAAATTCTCCAGGCTTGACACCTAATTCCTGGCCGTCTACTAAAACAGATAAGGCTCCCAGAGGATTGCTTAAAGACGTGTAAATTCCGGGTTCAGCTATCAGATTATGTCCGATAGGCCAATCCCCATAAACACGGTTTGGCAAGTTAATTTCCGGTGGCCAATTTTTGATTACTCTCCGCGTTTGTGTTTTTCTACCTTCCAAAATCGCCAGCACCGACTCGCCGCTGAATATAATCGGTCTTTCTTTCATGATTCTTCCTCCGACTTCGTCGGCTGGGGGTGTGGCTGCCGTCTCTTTTGTTCTACCCATCGGATTAGCTCAATAGCAAATGCTCCGCTATCAATAATGCAGTTTTTCTTCCTATCAGCGGTACAAATTTCTTTCCATTTTGCACGTATTTCTTGATCGGATAATTTGGTGTCTCTCATCGCATCACCATCGTCCACAGTTCCTGTTCCGCCACAATGTTCCATGTGCCGTGGATTTTTAAGGTGCTCTATCTCGGATTCCAGTTCTGCAATTCTTTCGATTAACTCAGGATAATTTAATGCCTCTGCATGAGCTTGCAGAGCCACCCAATAACTAAACGGTTTGCCCATGAAAGAGACAAACCGATTTTTTATCTCCGCTTCCAACTCCGCAACTCTATCCATCGCCTCCCTGCCATAGCTGCACATTCTGACCAGGAATAGGGATGCCGACTCGATATCCGCCGGTTTCCGGTCGGTGTTGTACTGCGCGTCGGCTTCAATGATGATCTGCTCAAGTTCTGCAACACGCGCCTTCAATGCCCGGATCGTCTCGTCACTCGCGCGTAAAACGGTCATCAACCCCGTCTCGAGTCGAACACGTCTCCGCATAACAGATTTTCCACAAAATGGACAATTTTTAATTTCTTCGCTCATTCCTCACCGCCTAGATTCAGTATCTTGCGTGCCAAATCGCCATTATCCGGTTCCCAAGACGACTCGACACCAAAATCAACACCCATCCAATTATGCCCCTCTGCATACTGCAATGCCGCTTCCAGTTCATTTATCCGCTTCTCTGCGGCTTCGGCACGAGTGCGCCAATATGCCGCATCTCCCTTCGGATTAGCTGTCCCATTTTCGTTATAATCTGGTAATTTTTCACCGCCTTTCAGGGCTTTTATTGCCAAATTATTCGGATCACCCTCGCCATTGATAATGGCTTCAAGTGCATCTTGATATCGAACCGCGCAATCCGACAGATTGTGAAAAGCATCGGCAGATGTTAGTTTCATTCCGCAGTACCCACACTTAAATTCTTCGCTCATTCCTCACCGCCTAGATTCAGTATCTTGCGTGCCAAATCGCCATTATCCGGTTTCCAATACGAAGTTTCTGCGCCAAAATCAAATTTATATTTTATCGATCCGCATATGCCATTAATCCAGTTCTGACAATCTGCATACCACTGCAACACCGCCTCCATCCCTGCTAGAGCAATGTACTTCTCCCCGCATCGAGTACATTGGAGCGTATGTTCGTCGTCCTGCAACAGGCGATCTATATAAGCTCTCAGCCGCCCGATCTCTTTCAGCGCATCCTCGTAATGATTGACGGCAGTTATGAGATACTCTGCGTTCTCCATGCGGTTACCTTCGCATAACAAATCGCTCCATACGTTATAAACATGGGACGCAATTGCTATATAATCACCTTCAGGACCATAGTAATATGGCCTCGGCGTTGCCTTCTCCGCTTTGGCAAGTTCATCCGCGATAAATTCCGGTGTAAAGTCAGTCATTTTCCTCTCCTATCTCACAATCCTGAAATCGTATTTGTCGCCGTGGACGAACAGGAACATCTTGCGTTTAAGCCTGAACGCCTCGGTTGAAATTCCTTTCACGTCCTCCACGATCACCTTGCCGTTCTGTTGGTACTGGAAATCAGCCTCGTAATGCGTCGCCCGCTCGCGCTTGCCGTTATAGGCGAAGCACGGCAGCAACTCGAAGGACGGGTGCACTTCCAGCCAGGTTATCTCGCCTGCCCGCTCCAGGAGCTTCAACTCCTGATACCTTGCGGCTTCCCTCTGGCTGTCAAAAGTGATGCCGTCGATCATAACCTTGCGGGCATTATATTTGTTCATCGGCCACCTCGATCTCTTTCAGGTTCCACACGCGGTTCATCAAAGGGTGCTTGCCGCGTTGGGTGATGACCGGCACTTCGACGTACACGCCGGGCTCGCCGTTGATATCGAGCGCCCGAACGCCGCGTACCTGGCCGACCTCGCCGGTGCAGACGTTGCGAACTGTTTTTCCAAGCATATCGGTGTCCATCAGTTTAGCCTCTCTATAAATGCCATACATGGTTTTACTTCCGGCCATGCCTGCCAGAAAGCGCCATGTCCATAGCAGCGGTGGAACAACCAATCCACTTCCAGCGCGTCGATCTCGTCGCAGATCGATTCCAGGCGCTGCGTTTGACACACCGGCGTCCGCAGAAGTTCCTCCCGGCGCAGATGCAGCTGGATCTGGAAGTAGTCACATTTTCGGCACATCATATCTCTCCAAAAACAGGATCGCGGTAGCATGGGTATTCAGGGTGTGCGACCATGTGGAAAAATTTCTTCTTCACCGCCCGGCGGCTCAGGTCGATGATAAACGTCCGGATGTTTTCGCGCTGTGTCTCGTTCGGACCGGGGATGTGCTCGGTGATAAAAATACTCTTGTCACAGTCGTACGGGATGCCTGCGCCACCGCTACCGTCCTCGGTCTTTGGCCGGCTCGACTCAATGCCCTCCTTGAGCAGGTTATGGATGGCGATGACGGCCAGACCGGAGCGCCGGGAGAATATCTTCAGCCGCCGGGCGATCATCTCCTGGCGCTGCCACTCCTCCATGCGCCCGATGGAGTCACCCAGCAGGCGCAGGTAGTCGATCATCACGACCTTGATGCCGTGCTTGACCTTTAGCCTGGCGGCCTCGGCCTCGATGCTGGCCGTCGTCTGCTGGTCGAAGTTTATAAAAATTGGCAAGCTAGAATTTTTCTCGATCAGCGCCGTGTAGACCGGCCATTGCGATTCTTTCAGGTCCCGGCTCTCCAACTCGCGGGTGGTGATGTGCTCCTGGAATTCAAGCGATAACCTGGAAACATCCCGGTCCATGATCGTCTCTTCCTGCGTTTCGACCTGGAAAACCGCCACCGGAACACCGCCCCTGGAGATGCCCTCCGCCATCTGGTGCAGGAACTGCGTCTTTTTGACCTTCGGTTTGCCGTAGAACAAGATAAATTCCGATGGGAAGATGCCGCCGGTGATGTTATCGAATTGCTTGAAACCGGTTTTGATGCCCGATGGCGGCACCTTCTCGGCCATGCGGTCGTAGTGCCTGGACAGCAGCTTCTCGTAGGACAGCGAGCCGTCGCCGCTGCTGGTGCTGATGGCGGTCAGCCCGGTCGTTCGCTCAGCGATGATATCGTCAACCGGACGCTCCATGTCCCGGGCGGCGTTTGCCAGGGCGGAGGCTTCCGCTGTGAGCTGCCGGCGCTTGAAATATTCGCGCACGATACCGGCGTATTTCTCGCCGTTGATGCCGGCGGCCACGCTCAATTTGAGCAGGTACGCGTCCCCGCCGATCTCGTCGAGTTTGCCGGTGCGTTTGAGCTGGTCGGATAGGGTGACGTAATCCACCGGCTGACCGGAACGTTTGAGCGCCATGACCGCCTGCCAGATAAACCCGTTTTTGTGCAGGTAGAATTCTTCTGGGTCCAGGTCGATGTCATCCACCAGCAGCGGGTTGACGATCACCGATCCGAGTACACCCTCTTCGGCCTCTTGCGAGTATAGCGGTGCGATGTCTGTCATGTCTGGCTCCCATAAAGTTCTGCTGATGCGGCCGCGAGTTGCTCCTCGCGGGTCAATTTCCTGTTCGGCGGCGGGTCTTTCTTGTGCGGCGGCGGTATCTCACCGGTCACCGCCCAATCCAGCCACGAAAGATTGGCTTTGCTATAACCGCGCTTGATCCACTCGGCATAAAACGGCTGGAGGTATTCGGCCGGGCTATCTCTGCCGCGAATGGATCGGATCTGCGCAATATGCTCTTCGCGGTTTTTGATTGGGAAGGCTGTAAAACCTGTAACTGCGGTCAAAATCTGCAAGATTTCGGCATCATCGCTGAAAAATTTGGCGTTGCCGGAGTAGGTTTTTGCCTTCGCATCACCATCACCATCACCATCACCATCACCATCACCATCACCATCACCATCACCATCGCGGCAAGGTAGAGGGGTAGGTAGATGGGT
>Ga0209340_1000516_pt1 | contig 40714 bp, 37 predicted proteins | sample EPASupsiteSAE323_FD_187266 | JGI IMG/M metagenome (GOLD analysis project Ga0209340, IMG submission 187266) | Bioremediated contaminated groundwater from EPA Superfund site, New Mexico - Sample SAE3-23 (SPAdes) (version 2) | ecosystem: Environmental > Aquatic > Deep subsurface > Groundwater >... | reverse complement strand
TGTAAGGTAGAGTATTTCTCTGGCTCTTGTTATTCCAACATAACATAGCCTTCTCTCTTCTTCCATTCCACTTTCTTCGTTATTGGCCTGATATCCCGGGAATATTCCCTCTTCCATTCCCGATAGAAATACTACAGGAAACTCCAATCCTTTTGCACTGTGAAGAGTCATAAGAATAACCTCATCCTTTTGCTCCTCAGGATTATCTACATCTGCAACCAAAGCAATGCTTTCTAAAAAGGCACCGAGCGCAGCCCCTTCATTAAATCTATCAAAATCTATCGCTACAGATATAAATTCTTTTAAATTATCTATTCTTCCCTTCGATTCGGCTGTTTCATCCTGTTCAAGTTCTTTGATATAGCCAGTTTTGTTTAGAATGCTTTCTATAAAATCCGGCAATTTCATGGTTTCGCTGGAAGCTCTAAATGAACTAATCATACCTGCAAAATCTTCAAGCGTCCCCGCATTTCTTGAAAGCCCCGGAACTTCTGTTGCCGACTGAATAATGCTGAATATGGATATATTCTTTGTTTCTGCCTGTTGTTCAAGAAGCTCAACAGTAGTCTTACCAACGCCTCTTTTGGGTACATTAATTATCCGCTTTAAGCTCAGAGAATCCATAGGATTGTGTATAAGTCTTAAATATGCAATTAAATCTTTTATTTCTTTTCTGTCATAGAATTTTTGTGCACCAACAATGCGATAGGGAATTCCATACCTCATAAATCCTTCTTCAATCGCACGGGATTGGGCATTCATCCTATAAAGAACTGCAAAATCAGAATATTTCTTCCCCTCATTTCTCATAATTTTATTTATTTCATAAACTATGTAATCAGCTTCTTCATATTCATTTGACGCACAATAATATCTTAGATTCTCTCCTTCTCCTTTTTCTGTCCAAAGCTTTTTGGCTTTACGTCCTGCATTATTTTTTATAACATGATTAGCTGCATTCAGAATATTTCCTGTTGAACGGTAATTCTGTTCAAGTTTTACAACTTTTGTTCCTGGAAATTCCTTTTCAAAATCCAAAATATTTCTTATGTCAGCACCTCTCCAACCATAAATCGATTGGTCATCATCACCAACAACACATATATTTCCATGTCTAGCCGAAAGAAGACTTATCAATGTAAATTGCGAACCGTTTGTATCCTGATATTCATCGACAAGAATATACTTGAATTTGTTTTGATAATGCTCCAAAACATCCGGATTATCCATAAGCAACTGGATAGCATAAAAAATAAGATCATCAAAATCAAGAGCATTGTTTTGTCCAAGTTTTTTTTGATACAGCTCATATATTTGAGCAATTTTCCCTAATCTGAAATCAGATGCATACATGTTTGAATAATCAGCAGGTCCCAGCATTTGATCCTTCGCCTTGCTAATCTGCTCTAACACACTTCTAGGAGGAAAATTCTTTTCATTAAGATTTAATTCCTTAAGACATTCTTTAATAAGTGCCTGCTGGTCAGAAGAATCAAAAATAACAAAATTGCTCCCAAAGCCAACTCTTTCAATATCTCTTCTTAGCATCCTAACACACATTGAATGGAATGTGCTTATCCACATGTCTTCTCCTGCTTGTCCGACAAGCTTGCACACCCTTTCCTTCATTTCCTTAGCTGCCTTATTTGTAAATGTAATAGCAAGAATGCTCCATGCAGGAACTCCTTTTTCGAGTAATAGATGTGCTATCCTATTTGTCAAAACTCTTGTTTTTCCTGAACCAGCACCTGCCAAGATAAGCAACGGTCCTTCGGTACAGGTTACAGCTTCAACCTGATTTTGATTTAATCCTTCAAGGGATTTCAATATATTCACCTGCTTTATAATTAATTTTATTAGTAGACTTGAATATTTTAATATATCATTACTTAAAGTTCAATGAAAAAGACTAGATTAAGTAATATAATTACTCTTTCCCTTCCTCAAAAAAACGCATTATTCCTAAATAAATTCCCCAGGCAATCTTCTCCCTATATTTCTCTGATGCAAGCCTAGTCTCTTCTTCAGGATTAGACAAAAATCCACATTCTACAATCACAGAAGGAATACTTGTGTTTTTCAAGATATATATATCCCTTATTGCAAGTGCCTCTCTATTGTCATTTATCCCAAGAGTAGTCTTGAGTTCTTTTTGTATGTTAACAGCGAGTAGTTTGCCTTGTTCAGATTCTTTTGGATAGAATGACTGAACACCTTTATACCTTGATTGTGGAAAACTATTCAGGTGAACTGAAATAAAAGCATTTGCTTGACTAGTATCAGCAATTATTTTTCTGTTTTTCAAATCAGAATTTTTTCTTCTTGATGAATTAATATCATGTATTGATTCATCAACAGCTCTCGTAAGCTGTGTAATACAGCCACTCTGTTCAAGAAGCCCTTGAATCTTCAATACTATATCAAGATTTACGTCTTTTTCTTTTGTTCCTGATTTGCCAATAGCTCCCGGATCAATTCCACCATGCCCAGGGTCCAAAACAATAACCTTATTGGTCACAGGAAGAACCATCGTTGGTACAGCTTCCTGTAAACTCATACTATACACAAGACATGTTGTAACAACAAAAAGCGAAACAGAAAGTAAAATCTTCTTTCTTACAATAACAATCATTTTTCCCCGCACCCAATAAATACTATATTAATAATTATTATAAATAATAAAAAAAATGCTCCTTTTTAAGAAGCATTTCTATATTTATTTTATTTATTCATCTCTATCCTTACGTTTATCTCTAATATATACGCTTCCTGTCATCATTTTCGCTTTTTTCTTTACCTGTGCTGCAATTTCTGCTATTTGAACAGGACTATAAAGAGTACGACTCTCATTTGTTACAACTGCAATAGATATGGTCATAATAGGGAAATCCATAATCTGTCCCAATCTGTTAACAGTAGTAATATGTCCCTTCTCCTTGTCTTCTTGCAGGTATATATCCACAATCTTACTATCAAAATCCTGAATTATACCCTGGCAAAGCTCTTCTACCTTATCAGGAATGGTTATAACTACATAATCATCTCCACCAATATGCCCGATAAAGTCGCCTTGATTTCCCACCATATGTACATTTGATGATATTATATCAGCCGTAAGCTTTATAGCTCTATCTCCACTAGCAAAACCATAAACGTCGTTATATGCCTTAAAATTATCAAGATCAAGATATAGAACAGCAAAATGCTCATTTTTGGCTATTCTCTTATTTATTTCCGCATGAATCTCAATATTCCCTTGCAAGCCTGTAAGAGGATTCGCCCACCTATTTCTATCTATCCTTTTCAAGGTATTCCTTACCCTGCTTGTTAATTCTCTATGGTTAAAAGGCTTTACAATATAATCATCAACACCTAATTCAAGACCAGTAAGCTTATCATCTTCGTTATCTTGAGCTGTAAGCATCAATATTGGCATTAGATTGTTACTTTCATCTTCTCTAAGAGTCTTACAGACTTCAAATCCATCCAATCCAGGCATAACAACGTCTAGAATTACCAATTCAGGCTTCTCTCGACGTACCATCTGCAAGCCAGTTATCCCATCATTTGCGACTATTACTTCGTAGCCAGCATCTGTGAGAATTTCCTTGATTAGATTGACGGTTAGCTCAGTATCGTCTATCACAAGGATTTTCTTTTTGAACATTAATTATACCCTCCCAGAATCTTACTAACACACCTCTATCAATTATTATAATACATATTTCAAGTAATTTAAATGCCCTTTGCTTTATTTTTTATTTTATTTAACAAATTTTGTATTGTAAATCAAAAAAAATGGTAAGATTCTTTACCCGCATTCATATCTTTATATTAATCATCAACACCAGGAGGTAACACTTTAATGGAATTCAGTAATGAAAAAGCCCCTGATATTAACATCGCTTGGAAAATTACCAGAGAACCCTCTAAAAAGCAGCAGGAATTTACTCAAAAAAATATTCTGGAGAATATGATTTCCATTTATTTCCCTAGATGCAAGCCTTTCTTATATGAAAGCAAAAATACAGAATGGTGGAAGATTAACAACCACCATTTCTTAAAGAAAATTCTTTTTAATTGTGGACTTCAAAATATTATTCCTTCAGGAAGCTGCCTGCATAATTCATATTACATATATGGTTACTACATTGCAGGAATCTCTAATTATAATGATACAAATCACTTCACATATGGCATTCCGGGCTTATACGGTATAGATGTAAAGCCATACTTTGTTAATTGCTGCTGGAAATCCGAAAACAACACTGGTGAGCTCTATGGAGAATTTGGCTACTGGCTTATAGAAAACGAAACAAATCTATAAGTTGAGCCTCTTTGAAAGAGCATTTTTTTGATTAATAAGTTCTCTTGGTAATCTTTCACCAAATTTTGTCAAGAAAACTTCAAGTTCACTTAGTTCCTGCTTCCAGGCATCACCATCTACACTTAGAAGATTCTCTAAAACATTCTTTGAAAGATTTAAACCAGTCAGTTCCAGAACATCGGGAGCAGGAACATAACCTATAGCTGTTTCTACGGCATCCGCCTCACCTTTGCATCTGTCTATTATCCATTTAAGTACACGCAGATTATCTCCATAACCTGGCCAGATAAACTTGCCTTCTGAATTAGTCCTGAACCAGTTTACATTAAATATCTTTGGTGGATTTGGTATTTTCTTTCCCATTTCAAGCCAATGTTGAAAATAATCTGCCATATTGTATCCACAAAATGGTATCATTGCCATCGGGTCACGTCTTACCACTCCCACAGCACCTACAGCTGCTGCGGTTGTCTCAGAAGCCATTGTTGCTCCAACAAATACACCATGCTGCCAATCAAATGATTGGTAAACCAACGGGGTAACCTTTGCTCTTCTACCTCCAAAAACAATAGCAGATATCGGAACACCCTTAGAATTTTCCCACTCAGATGATATTGTCGGGCACTGATTTGCAGGTGCTGTAAACCGTGAATTTGGATGTGCACCAGGTTCTCCACTCTTGGTATCCCATGGCTCGCCTTTCCAGTTAATTGGGTTAGGTGGAATTTCTTTATCGAGACCTTCCCACCAAACAGTTCCATCAGATCCCTCAACAACATTAGTGAATATTGTATTTTTTTGAGCTGTTTTTAATGCATTAGGATTTGATTTTGAATTTGTACCTGGAGCAACCCCAAAGAATCCTGCTTCAGGATTAATAGCCCATAATCTTCCATCTTCACCAATTCTCATCCATGCAATATCATCCCCCACGGTCCATACCTTATACCCTTTGAACGCTTCTGGTGGAATAAGCATAGCTAGATTTGTCTTGCCACAAGCACTTGGAAATGCAGCAGCAATATAAGTAACTTCTCCCTTAGGATTTTCAACTCCAAGTATTAGCATATGCTCCGCAAGCCATCCTTCATTTTTACCCATGTTACTCGCTATTCTAAGTGCAAAGCATTTCTTTCCAAGTAGAACATTTCCTCCATACCCTGAACCAACACTCCAAATCGTATTATCCTCTGGAAAATGGCATATATATCTTCTTTCAGGATTTAAGTCTGCTTTAGAATGAAGTCCCTTCACAAAATCAGCAGAATCTCCAAGATGCTCCATCGCAACCTTTCCCATTCTGGTCATTATACCCATATTTAGAACAACATAAATGCTGTCAGTCAATTCTATGCCAACCTTACTGAAAGGCGAGTCTTTAGGTCCCATCAAATATGGAACAACATACATGCTTCTTCCTATCATCGAACCATCAAATATTTTACTAAGTTTCTCATAGGCTTGGTCTGAAGCCATCCAATTGTTGGTTATTCCTACGTCTTCTTTATTTTTAGTACAAATAAATGTCAGGTGCTCAACTCTTGCCACATCATTTTGTGCAGTTCTATGTAAGTAGCATTCTGGAAGCTTTTCCTGATTTGCTTCTCTAATCTCTCCTGTACTACATGCTTCTTTAATCAATCTTTTTCTTTCTTCCTCAGAACCATCAATCCAAACAATTCTATCTGGCTTTGTAAGCTTTGCCATTTCTTGAACCCATGAATCAACCTCATTATTTTTTAACATATTGAATTCTCCTTTATAAAGAATTGATATTGAATAAACTTGATTCTTTGATTATATTAAACTTTATATACAATATAGTACATTATTATTTCGCTGTAAACTTATATAATCCATAAAAAATAAATTTATTCAATTTTAAAATAATTCTAATAGAAAATCTATCTTTTTCTATTTAATTAACTTATTTTCTATTGTATAATATAAACAAGTGTAAATCGTTCTATATATTCATTCTTCTATAAATTCCATCATTCACTAATATTATTTTTTTATCATATTTTTCAGGAGGATTCCTATGTCTTTAAAAAAGAAATTCATACTGGTGATAGTCTTAACAATGATTATTCCAACAATAATTGGCGTTCAACTAATTAATTTTAATATTAAACATACTATTTATCGTTTTGAAGAGGAACAAAATCAAAAAAATCTTAAGAGTGTACAAGCAACCTTAAATCAAAAAGTTGAGGAACTTAAAACAAGTACTTTTGAAGGATGGGGCTGCTGGGATACTCTATATGATGCTGCAAAGAATAAGGATTTACAAGCCATAGAAGATGAAGCTTTTAGCACGCTTACAGATTACAAAAAATTCATGGTGGTAACTGATATGCAAGGTAATGTAATCAGCTCTTACAACAAAAGTGATTATTTCAACAAATTAAAGAATATAAAAAATACTTCCTTGTTCTCTGGTATAAAAAACAAAAAGAATTATTATGCCGGTTTTGTTCAGCTTCCTGACGGATTAGCTATTGTAGGCATTTCAAAAATAGTACGTTCAAGCGATATCAAATGTACTGACCCTTCAGGAGTATTCATATTTGGAGAGTATTTGTCTTCTGACCTTGTTAAAAAAATTAGTGATATTGTCGGTATCAAAATTTCGATTTTTTCTTCTGATGGAAAAGCAATTTCAATTTCGCCAACTACACAAAAAGATAATAGCCAGTTTAATAGTTTTTTTACTCAGTTAAAAACAAATGATAATATTACAAAAACTATCGTAGAAAATGGTCAAAGAACCCTTATATCTTCTGGGAAAATGCTTGATATGAATAACAACCTTATTGGTGCGATAATAGCAGAAGGACATTCAAAATCAAGCATAGATTCTCTAAATTCAATAAGGCTGATTGCATTAATTACTATTATAGTAATCATTTGTTTGTCATCAATTATCATAATTTGGGTGCATAAAAATATTATAGTTCAGCTAATAAACATAAAAAAGGTCGTGGATCTTAGAGACCTTAATAGAGCATTACCCATAAAAGGGAAAGATGAAATAAACTTACTTTCAAAATCATTTAATGAATTTAATAGACTATTGAAAATAACAATCCGTCAAATACGTATGTCATCACAGACAGTTGCTTCGTCATCTCAGCAAATAAATGCAACTACCGAGGAACTTTCGAGCAGTGCCGATAATTTGTCAGGTTCAGGTGAACAAACCTTGGGATTCATTGAAGAAATTGATGACAGCATGCAAAAAATTTCAAGCAGTGTACAAGAAGTAACCGGAAATATCTCTAATGTAACAAATCTATTAGAAACTCTTGCAGATAAAGTAAAAAACGTTTCTGATAACATCTATATAGTTGAAAAACAAGCTGAAAGCTCTCTTGACGCAACTCAATCCGGAAAACAATCAGTAGAAAATACACGTCAGGAAATTGATAAAATTAGTTCTACCTTTGGTGAATTAACTTCTGCAATAAAAGAGTTGGGAACCTCTATGGTACAAATTGGAGAAATCGTTAATGTAATTGAGGATATTGCAGACCAAACAAATCTTCTGGCACTTAATGCTGCAATAGAAGCTGCAAGTGCTGGTGAACACGGAAAAGGTTTTCGTGTAGTAGCAGAATCTGTGAAAAATCTTGCTGAAAAAAGTGCTGAAGCAACAAAGCTTATTTCCAAGCTTATTAAAGGCATCCAAGAGAAAGTTGGCAATGCAGTTGAACTTGCTAAGAATGGTGCTAAAAAAATGGAATCAGGTGTGGAATCCGCCAAAGGAACAGATTCAGCTTTGGAAACAATACGCATAGAAGTTGAAAATACAGTAGAAGTTATCAAGAAGGTTTCAATTCTTACAGAACAACAGGAGCAGGATATAAAGAAGGTTGTAATTGTTGCAGAAAATATAAATCTGCTGTCAAAGGGAATCTCTACCTCGGTTATGAATCAGGTTACTGCCAATAAGAAAGCCGTAAGCTCAATGAAAGAAGTTACAGAATCAGTTAATTTTATTTCGAGTGGAAATCATGAGATATCAAAATCAACAGAAACACTCGCCAGAGAAGCATTAAATCTTTCTGAATTGGTCGAGAAATTCAATGTCGCAGACTAAGAATAAGTATATGATGTTTTGAAGGAGGATATTTAATATTGTTAAAAAATTTTAAAGAAGGAACTTTTAAAGTAGAAGAATTTCCCGAAAACGTTCAAAGTTATTTTCGTGAATTGATTGAGCTTAGTCATAAATCAACATACGCACCCTACAGTAATTTTGGCGTATGTGCTCTTATAATTGACTCTGAAGATACAAATTTTTTTGGTGTCAATTGTGAAACAGCAAACTATGATAGCAGCTGTGCTGAAGCAGGTTCAGTAATGAATTATGTGCTTGGTGGACGAAAAGGCATCAAGTTGATTATTATATACGGAGCACCTTTGAAATCAGAAGCAATAACTGGTCATTTTTCAACTCCTTGCGGAAGATGCCGTCAACGCCTTTATGAGCATGCAAAGCCCGATACTCGAATAATTTGTCTTGATCAGACAGGTGCTAATGCACTCGTTTTAAAAATGGATAGCTTACTTCCAAGAGCTTTCGGACCTGAAGATTTAGGTTTTAAAAAATAACTCACCCCAACCAAAACGTTTCATAGAGACTAGCCATTTACTCCCCTCTCCTTCAATAAGTGAGAGGGCTTTATTTAATATACTCCGATATCTTGGCAAACTCTTGTATGCTCAAGGTTTCTGGTCTTCTTTTTTCTTCAATTCCTATCTCTGCTAAAATTTTAGCAATTTCATCCTTTTTTACTTCAAAAATACCCGAATTTGCTAAACTATTTAACAATGTCTTTCTTCTTTGTGCAAATGCTGCCTTAACTACCTTAAAAAATTTTTCTTTGCTTTTAATCTCAACTGGAGGACTATTATTTACATCTATTCTTATAATACTTGACGTCACTTCTGGTTTTGGCATAAAGCAGTGCGGAGGAACATCAAACATCTTCTTAGCAGTACCATAAAATGATGCCGAAACAGTTAATGCCCCATACTCTTTGCCCCCAGGTTTTGCGGTTATTCTATCAGCCACTTCCTTTTGGACCATAATTACAATTGAACTGATTTTAGAGCATTCTTCAAGAATCTTCATTATAACTGGAGTAGTTATATAATAAGGAAGATTCGCAATTACCTTAGCCTTTTCCTTGTGATTCAAGCCTTTTATTAATTCATCAAGATCCACCTTTAGAATATCGTCCTGCATTATTTTATAATTATCAAAGTTTACTAATACATCATCCAGTATTTGAGTAAACCTCTTATCTATTTCAATTGCGACAACCTGTCCAGCATTTTTGCACAATTCTGCGGTTAGTACTCCGAGTCCTGGTCCAATTTCTATTATAAGGTCATCTTTTGATACTTCTCCAGCCTCTATTATGGAATCCAAAGCATGCTGATCTACCAAGAAATTTTGACCAAACCTTTTATTTGCATTTATATTATATTTCTTCATTATTCCTTTAGCTTTTTCATATAAATTGTTCATAACTCACCCTCTCTCCCTCTCTTTTTAAAAAATGAAGGGGATTCTAAAAGGTCGAAAATTCTGAAATGAATTTTCGACCTTTTATGCAAATAATTTTATTCTTAAAATTTCATCTTATGTATTCTATTCAAGGACATATACCTTAACCTTGCGCACGCCCCAGTTGTCAACCTCTCTCTTTGTCTGGAAAAACAAATCAATTATATTTCCTTTTATTGCTCCTCCAGTATCTGCAGCAACTGAATATCCGTAGTTTTGAACACCATCTTGCATACTCTCAATATAAAGCCTGGTACCTAGTGGTATTACATGTGGGTCAACAGCTACTGTACCTTTCCTTGTTTTCATACCAGAAGCAGTAATTCCAAACCCTGCGCTTCCAGGTTTCTTCCCCGTTTCAGAATAGCTGTTATAATAAGCCGTTGCTTTCATTTCAATTACCCTTTTAAATCTTAAGCTATCTCCTCTGGAAGTTACGAGTAGTCTGCGGGTTCCTTCCTGTACTACTTTTGCTACAGGTTTAACCGTAACCTCAGCAGACAAAAGTTTCCTGCTTACTTCCTTTCCATTCCTATATACAACCTTATAATGTTTTACGACCAAACCAGGTTTCCCTTGTTTTATGACCCTTTTTTCTCCTTTAAGGAGCTTATTATTAATTTTACTCTCTGTCTTATATGGTATTTTACCTTTTACGGTTATTATTTTTTCTTTAGTTTTAACTTTTTGTTTTTGAATTATATCCTTTGTCTCTACTTTTTGTTTTTCCGGCTTTATTCCGACTGCAGAAGCTACAGCTTTAACCGTATTTTTGCTTACCTTTTCTGCCGGTTTAACAACAGGCGCCTTTTTAACTACAATCAAGACTTTCTCGTCAACCATGCTATCCAATCCTGGTTGAACAACATCTGTACTGTTTAGCTTGATTCCTGATTCTTTCAGCAATTCGCCAACAGTCTTCACCATGGTTTTTACACAGATTTCTTTACCATTGTTGTCAATTCTAACTTCCTTAACCTGAGATGCATAAACGACCACGCTTGCAGCCATCGCAAGGCAAAGTGTAAAAGCCAGGAGAAGCACTTGTTTAAGCTTAAACTGCTTATTACTCTTTTTACAGTGCATCTACTACCATTACCTCCTACTTTTTTTTAAAATAGGAAACTATGCTCAAAATTAAATTTTCATATATACAAGCACAATTCCCGAGTTCGAACAAAACCATTTTTTTAGTTCGTTCTTCCTAAGGGTCACGACAATTCTAATACTTTTTTTTATTTTTGTCAAATTTTGCCCTATAATGCTTAGTTCTCTAAGGTTATACTATATATTATATTACTTATTATGTAAAACGTTACTCAATATTATTCTATTCCAAAAAGTCTTTTTGTATTCTCAGTAGTTATTTTTGCAGCTTCTTCAACCGAAATTTTACGTATTTCGGAAATCCTTTTTGCAACAAAGAGGACATAGCTCGAATCATTCCTTCTGCCTCTATAAGGCTCTGGTGTAAGGTAAGGACAATCAGTTTCTATTAAAAGCCTATCTTCAGGCATTTTTTCTATTATCTCAATTGCCTTTTTAGCATTTTTGAAGGTTATGGGTCCTCCAAAAGAGATATAAAAACCAAAATTCAAAAGTTCTTTCGCCATCTCCCAACTACCAGTAAAACAGTGTAAAACACCAGGCTTTGCATATGGCGTATGCCTTCTGATTATATTCATTATGTCTTCATGAGAATCCCTGTTGTGGATTATTAAAGGAAGATTGAATTCCTTACCTAATTCAATTTGTTTATCAAACCAATATCTTTGAACCTCTCTCGGTGAATGATCATAATAATAATCAAGTCCAATTTCCCCTATAGCTACAACTTTTTTATGGTTACAAAGTTTTTTTAGTTCCTCATATTCGGTATTACTTAGCTTTTCAACTTCATGTGGATGAACGCCTACAGCTGCATAAACAAAATCAAATTTTTCTGCCAGCTTTATGCTCTTTTTGGATGTAGCAATGTCAGAACCAGCATTAAGTATATACTTTACGCCACTACTAAACGCATTTAGAATTACTTCCTCGTAATCCTCTTCAAAGCGCTTATCATCATAATGTGCATGCGAATCAAATAGTTCCATAATCTTTTCTCCTTAATTATACAAGGCAGACTATTGTCTGCCCTATATTATGTCATTTTCAGACTTAGAAATAATGCTTAATTACATTTGGCACAAATCTGATCATTCTGTTTTATTAAGCCAATTTTTATAAGATCATAGATTGCAGATAAAGTGAAGATTATTTGAAGAAGAATAAATACTAAGTCTCCAAGAGAAATACTATACACTTCAAGGCAAACTCCTCCAAATATATAATATATATCTTGTGTTTTTCTCCTCTTTGTTAAAATTCCTGCAGATATTAGTATAAGACCTAATGCACCCACTATCTTAAAAAAAATACCCATTTTTATATCTCCTTTATTTGACTTTAGCTCCGTGTTCATTTTTCTTATTAGTATAGGCCAATAAATCACTATAAAGGCAATTCCTGCAGCACAGTTATGCAACGCTTATCACGATTTTTACTTTACCTTTGAACCATGAGATATTTCCTTATCCGTACATGCAAGAACCAGCTTCTCTTCATTACTTGCAGCCAAAATCATTCCATGAGACTCGATTCCACGAAGCTTCACAGGTTTCAGGTTTGCCACAAGAATTACAGTTTTGCCTATCATATCTTCAGCCGAATAATGTTTTGCTATGCCTGACACAACCGTCCTCTCACCATCTCCAGCATCAACAGTAAGCTTAATAAGCTTATCCGCTCCTTCAACCTTCTCGGCTTTTAATACCTTTGCAATCCTTAAATCAACCTTTGCAAAATCATCAATCGTAATATAATCTTCTTTTTTGGCAGGTTCTTCAACCTTTGGCTGTGCAGCATTCGCAAGTCCTTCCTTGACTTCAACTCTTGGGAATATTGCTTCCGCTTTTTTAATCTTGGTTCCTTCTTTGAGTAATCCCCACTGCTTGGAAGAATCCCAATCCGTGAGTATTCCTTCCTGAATACCAATCTGCTCCCAAATTTTCGCTGGTGTCTTTGTTAGGAAAGGTCTTATCAACACAGATATTATTCTTATACTCTCAGCAAGATTGTACATAACCGTTGCAAGTCTTGGCTTATTTGCAGGGTCTTTCCCTAGAGTCCAAGGCACGGTCTCATCAATATATTTATTTATTCTTGCAATTGTCTTCCAAATCTCTGCTAAAGCAACATTAAACTGCAATTTTTCAGTGTATTCTTCAACCTTAACTACAGTATTGAGCACAACCGCTTTTAAATCACCATCAAACTCTCCTTTAGTCCCATCAGCAGGAAGAATACCTGAAAAGTACTTTTCTATCATCGCTGTTGTCCTGCTGACCAAATTACCCAAATCATTGGCAAGGTCGGAATTCATGCGATTTACAAGCAATTCTTCTGAATAATTGCCATCAGAGCCAAAAGGTATTTCTCTTAAAAGATAATATCTTACTGCATCTAATCCATATTTTCCAATAAGAACAACCGGGTCAACAACATTACCCTTGGATTTTGACATTTTCCCACCATCAAGAACAAGCCAACCATGTCCGAATACTTGTTTGGGAAGCTCTAAGCCAAGAGCCATAAGCATGATAGGCCATGTAATAGTGTGAAATCTTATAATTTCCTTACCTACAACATGAACATCTGCCGGCCAGTATTTCTTAAACTTTTCATCATTTTCTGTCATATACCCAAGTGCTGTTATATAATTTGAAAGAGCATCAAGCCAAACATATATAACATGTTTTTCATCAAAAGTAACAGGAATACCCCATTTAAAGGAAGTTCTTGAAACACAAAGATCTTCAAGCCCTGGCTTCAAAAAATTGTTTATCATTTCGTTTGCTCTTGAAACTGGCTGAATGAATTCTGGATTATCTTGAATATGTTTTATAAGCCTATCTGCATATTTTGACATTTTAAAGAAATAACTTTCTTCTTTTACTAACTCAACCTCCCTATTACAGTCTGGACATTTTCCATCAACTAATTGAGCTTCAGTCCAGAAGGATTCGCAAGGAGTACAGTACCAACCCTCATACTCTCCTTTATAAATATCTCCCTGGTCATAAAGCTTTTTAAAGATTTTCTGAACAATAGTTTTATGCCGTTCATCGGTTGTTCTTATATAATCATCATAGGAAATATCCATGAGCTTCCACAGTTCTTTTATACCTGCAACTATCTCATCAACATACGCTTGAGGAGACAAACCCTTTTCTAAAGCTTTTCTTTCAATCTTCTGCCCATGTTCATCTGTCCCCGTAAGATACATAACGTCATATCCACGAAGCCTTTTATATCTAGCCATAGCATCACATGCCACCGAGCAATATGAATGTCCAATGTGAAGCTTGTCACTTGGATAATAAATTGGTGTTGTTATGTAGAATGTCTTTTTTTCTGCCATAATATCACTCCTTTAGGTAATTTGGATATTGGGTCTGCCCCTACTATCAACTTTACACTGTTTTTAATACTATAACCGTATTTTACCCATTTTTCAAGTGAAACTAAATAAAAGGAAAAGAGCAAGGATTTCTCCTCACTCTTCTCTTATGCCTTATGCTATTACCCTAATCCCTAGCACAAATGCTCCAATTCCCAATCCGAAAATAACCACGCTTCTAAATACCATCATTAGTATTAGAAGTCCATCCCATCCAAAATTTTCATCTTTAATATCCATTCTGATTAAAAATATCCCTGAAAAGACCAAACCTGCACTCAAAGCAAAAAGCGCAATACTAATAGTAATATTAGAACACAGAAGTAGCATGAAAAATATTGCATAACCAACCAGAGAAATTACACCCAGTAAACTATCAAGGTTAAAAAAACTTTTACTGTCCTTGTCTTGGCAATCCTTTGTGTCGTAAATCTCTCCTGCCTCTACAAAATTACTTACCATTACAATCCTCTCCTTCCATTTACGTCCTCAACGTCACATTCCAATACACTCATCCGCTTAAGGAAATATTTTCTTAAGCACAAAATAGATTACTATAAGGAAAACCAGCCCTTCAGGTCCAAACATGACAATCAGTAATACAGAAGCTATTATTAGAGTGAAAAATTTTACGAACCACCATGTTATTTTTAAGAATAAATATATTAAGAAAAATGCAAATATTACCGCCAATACGCTTCCCATAGTCAACCCCTCCTTTACTTTTTAAACGACTTTTTCTTCTTCTTAATAAAAACACTAAAACAAAGTATTGATAGGAAATTCATGTCCCGCAATTCAAATTTGGTGAACTGCCAATTATATATTTTATCTTTAATAGTTATTAATTGTATCAATAAGTCCATCATTATTCAATATTAATAAATTTTAACAAGAATTATATATTAGAAGAAACAAAAAAATCGTCTTTTGACGATTTTTTTATCACAATTTTTATCTGTAGATTGGTTCGCCTTGGCTCCTGGCATATTCCATAAATATTCCCATCATCTTCTTTGTAATTGGTCCGGTAACACCTGAACCAATTACCCTCCCATCTACATTGGTTACACTAATTACCTCTGCTGCTGTTCCTGTAAAGAAACACTCATCTGCAGAATAAACATTAAACAATGTAAATTCTCTTTCTACCATCTTGTACCCTGCTTTCTCTGCAAGTTCAATAACCGCAGACCTTGTTATTCCATCAAGGGCACCTACATAAACCGGAGGTGTATATATTATTTCATCCTTTATGACAAAAATATTGTCTCCAGTACATTCACAAACAACACCCATAGGATTCAGCATAATCGCTTCTGATACTCCAGCCCTGTTTGCTTCAATCTTTGCGAGAATATTGTTCAAGTAGTTTAAGGACTTTATCTGCGGATCAAGTGAACCAGGATTGTTTCTTCTTGTTGAAGCAGTTATTACACTCATTCCTTTTTCATACATTTCTTGAGGATAAAGACTTATTGTGTCAGCTATTATAACAACAGACGGCTTTGGACACTTTGTAGGGCTAAGTCCCAAATCTCCTTCTCCCCTTGATACCACAAGTCTAATATATCCATCCTTAATATTATTCTTTGCACAAGTATCAAGTAAAGCAGACGTCATCTCTTCCTTAGAAAGAGGAATCGTCATGTCGATTGCTTTTGCTGCACAATACAATCTGTTAATGTGTTCTTTGCATTTAAATATCCTGCCGCTATAAGCACGTATACCTTCAAACACACCGTCTCCGTATAAAAATCCATGGTCTAAAACAGATACTTTAGCTTCAGACTTTGGATAATATTTTCCATCAATATAAATCAATCTTTCTTCCATGTTTAACACCCCTTTATATTTTTCTCTATTATATATTTTTTTATTGCGAATTTCTAGTTTTCAAAAAAAATTACATTAAACTTTATATATACTTTATTCCGTTTATCATCTTTTTGTTTTAGCAATATCCTCAATAACTGAAATAAACGAGTATGCATCATTGTAATGTTTGTGTATAAACATTGCACTTCTTTTTTTAAATAATTTTTCAGCCAATTTATCTGCAATAGGTATTAGAATTCTCTCATGTGCACACAAAACAGGAGATATTTCATCAACCTTTCCTGTAGTCATTTTGTTTAAGCACCCACAATAATGATTGCATCTTTCTCGAATAGCACACTTAGTGCAAGGCTTTTTTTCCTCTGAATTTAAAGTATACAACTTCTGCCGTTTAGTTTCATCTACACCTGTTTCGGCATGTCCTATAATATACTCTGAATCTCCAACAAACTGAACGCAGGGGAACAAATTTCCTTCCGGATCGACAGATATCTGCCTTTTCCCAAGCTGACAACGGTTTTTACAGTATTCTATCTTATTTATATGTGAACTAATCTTGGAATCAAATGGGCTAAAATAGAACTTTTCTTCTGAAATAGTCATGTCAGAATAAAACACTGCCAATTTTTCATATTCTTTTTCAAGAATTTTCAATGATTGCTCAGACCAATCACCAGTATAATTTAAAGTAGGAATTATATACTTAAATCCTCGGTTGAAAAGATATTTAACAGATTGAGAGTATTGATAAACGGTATCGGGATTAACCACCATCATAACAGGTGCATAGGGATGTACTTTTAAAAGTATGTCAATTATTTGCGATAATTTGGAAAATGTATCTTTTCCATTGCAATCAACCCGATTTTTATCATGAGCATCTTCAATCCCGTCATGACTAAGAGCAATCCAGATTTTTTCCTTAGCAGCATAATCTAGAAAATCCTCATCAAGAAGGAGTCCATTTGTTGTCATCTGGAAATGAAAATTTCGTCCCTCCTGCTCCTTTTTTCTGTTGCAGTATTCGATTGTTTGATAAATCAAATCCTTGTTTAAAAGAGGCTCTCCTCCAAAAAAAATTATGCCTGTCGATTCACTTGAATCAAGAGCAGGCATGTCAATAATATTCCTAATAGTTTCTATTTTCATAACCTGCACCGGATTTTTTTTTACATCACAATACTTGCAAGCCATATTACATTTATTACTTAAATGAAGCGTAAAATTCATAACCATTAACTCCTTTATATTATTCCTTGCGAATGAAGCCATGAAATGTATTCTTGTACCTGTCTTTTTAATCCTTCTTCTTCTCCAGATAGTCTTTCTTGGAAAAACCTCACGGATATTCCATAATCCTTACCTTTAATACTCTTATTTAGAAAATCAGATGTATTTGTATCTGATAAATAAGCACTCTCGCTTGAATCTGATGTTTTTATACCCTTACCCCACTCATAAATATCATCTTTTGTTACATATTCGAATCCAATTTTCTTGCTGCTGTCATATCCGTCCAGTTTAATGGTTTGTTCATTTTCACTCTCAATATCAATATTATTCTTATTATCGTGTACGGGCATTTTTATTCCATCTAATTTAAAACTGTTTTTTTTGAAATTTATTCCTGCTTTCTTTGCTTCTTCCTGTATAATATTAAAAGCCTGCTCTTCTGTTATTCCCATTTTAGCCACTATTTTACCTTCAAGTTGCTGAAATTCTGGTTCCTTCTTTCCTTCACAAGCAGATAATGTTAATACTAATAAAGCAGACATCACCATGCCTAAATATTGTTTACCTTCCCAACGACGGGGAATAATTCTAAGCAGTTCAGGATTCTCATTTACTATGCTTTTTTCAGGATAACAAGGAGAACTATATTTCTTTAAAGGCTTTAATTTCATTTTCCTCACTCCTAGTATTTTATACCAATTTCTGCACCTGCAGCCATGAAATAAATTCATGTAACTGATTTCTTATTTGCTCATAATTTTTATTATTATCTAAATCGTTTAATTGTCGGTCAAGTTTTTGTAAACTATCAACTCTTGATGTATTGTTAACAAATTCTAAAACCTGATTCTCCGTAATCCCCATAGAAACTGGTGCCACTCCGCCAATTCTATTCTCCCTTTCATCTATTGCCGGAGGGTTATCCTTTGGAACAGGAATACTTTTCGGTGCAGGAATAGTTTTCGGTGTCTCAATAACTGGAGGAATACCTTGATTTTTAGTTGGAATTGGAGATACTTTGCTATTTTCACAGCCTGCAAGTGTAAAAATCAATAAAGCAGATAATGCTATACCAACATAGTATTTGCCTTCCCAACGCTGTGGAATAATCTTAAGCAGCTCTGGATTTTCGTTTATGGTTTGTTTTTGAGGATATGCTGGTGAATAATATTTTTTAATCGGCTCCAACTTCATTTTTATTCCCCTTTTCATTAAAAACTGTTATATATTTAGACAGATTTTTAAGCAAAAAGTTCCAACAAAAAACTTCATTTTATTTAAGCTTCCATTCCCAAAACAACTAACCCTGCAGTTACAAGAAAGATTCCAATTATTGAAGCAAAAGATAGCTCCTCTTTCAAAAGATATTTTCCAGCAAGCATTGTCACAATTGGATATGCTGCTGTTATTCCAACAGCCCATGCAGAAGGCTTCATGATAAGCAGATAAAGGAATAACAATCCTCCAATAGCAGATAGAATTTGTGCAAAAGTTGCTATTAATATTCCTTCCTTATTAAAAGTAAATTCTACGCCGTACGCCCGTCCAATCAGATAATATACGGGTATTAGAATAAAACCTAAAACAGCAAAATAAATCATTCCGTTTAAAGGATGAACAGTTAATGCCAATTTCTTTTCAAAAATCGCCCAAATACCCCAAATGAATACAATTATAAACGCTATTGCACTTGGATTCATTCTTCTATACCTTCTTCCAAATTGACAAAGCAAACCACATTAGCAACAGCATACTCTTTACAATGCGAAAGACTTAAACTCATTGATTTTATGCCCATTGCTTCGGCAATTTTTTTAGTTGAATCGTGAAGAATAATGTAGGGCTTCCCTTTTTTGTCATTTACAACTTCAATTTCAATAAGCTTTACCCCCCCCACGAGGCCAAGACCTAAAGCCTTTGAAACTGCTTCCTTCGCCGCAAATCTAGCTGCAAAATGCTGATACTTAGCTGAAAGTGCTTTTGAGCAATACTTTATTTCTTCTGTGGTAAACACCTTATCAAGAAATCTTCCTTGGTCTTTATCAATTGCCTTCCTTACTCGATCGATTTCAATTATATCAACACCACATGCCAAATCCAATTTTTTCACCCTTTCAAGCTTTCTAGTAATTCACTCATGCCTTATTCTTTTTCTTCATTGTGCCATGCTGACTTAGTGCGCTTTCTAAAGCTTGAGCTTCATTTATCGTATTTTCAACATTTTCAAATATTTCTTCTGAATGAAATTCAGTATAAATCTGCTGTTTAAGCAGCGCCATTGTACTTTCAATAAGGTTCAACTTTACAGACATTTTTTCTACTTCTTTTCTTGCTTCTCTAAGTCTATCCAATAGCCTTTCATCTGCTTCTATTGCTCTTTCAATATCATCAATATAGCTTTTGTTAACTGAAGAAATCTTCTTTCTGCGGTTAATATTTATACGTTGTTCAATTACCGCTAAATTTTTACTGCTTACATCAAAAAGCCTGGAAACATATATATCCATCAGTTTAAAATAAATAATCGAAAGTTCTAGCGATTTTAATGCAATCTTCTCTCTTATTGGAGAATACTCTTTATTTAAGAAGGAATTCGATATTTCTGCTTTTGCTCTAAACATAGCATCAACCCGTGATTCCAAATCAAGGAATGTACTTTTCCCAAGTATAATAAATATCTTTTCTAATATTTTGGTAGTTAAATTTTTGCCAACCTTTGTTTTAGCACGATAGTATAGATTAGATGCCTTAAAATTGAGCTTTCTAATTCTTTCTCTCTTTTCCTGAATAATACAATTATCTCTGAATTCTGGAATTAACAAAAGGATACCAGCTGCTGCTGCATAGCTTAAAAAGCTTATAACAATAAGCGGCTCCCATTTTGTGATAAAGTATCCAATGAGAACCGCAAATAATACACCCAAGCTTCTTTTGTCAGACAATGATTTTAAAAGCATTCTATGAGTCATTTTGTCACCTTGAACTTAAATCTTCCACCGATTTTAAAAAATCGGTGGAAGAAGATTATTATTTTTTATGCGTTTGTCTTGTTCTCAGTCTTTTCTTTTACTTCAAAGCCTTCTGAACCTGTCAGCATAGCTTCAGCTCTTGCTTTTGCCCTTTCTCTTGCAGAATCCAAATCAATTTTCTTCAATTTAAGTTCTGTGTTGCTCTCGCTCAAGCTTCCAATAGCATTTGCTCTAGCTGTCTTTTGATTAACAACATCACGTGCTCTGTCAAGTTGGTCATTAATTTTACCTATATTATTTCCAGCTCCTGCATACTTGGCATTGATGGAGTTGATATTCTCTTTAAGTTGTGCCATTTTAGCCTGAGACTTGAGGGATTTAATTTCATTGAGTTTTTGTGTCATTTCAGATTCGAATATTTTAAAATCTTCACGAATCTTTGTAACTTCTTCTGTTGCTGTATCATATGTTGCCTTTTTGGATTCATATGCAGCTTGTGCTTCTTCTTCCTGCATCAGAAGCTCAACAAGAATATCCTTATCTCCTTGACTTTTTGCAGATTCTATTCTAGCTTTAACTGCTTCAAGACTCTTTTCTGCTGTTTTCATTTCTATCTTTATAAGCTCTGCATTTGTCTGAATTTCAACAATCTGTTCTTCTGCCGCCCTTCTAGACTTGTCTATCTGGTTCTTGATATCTGTAAACATCGCATCTGGATTTTGCTTTTCCATATTATCTACGAAAAGCCCGAAGAATCCTCTAATAATACTTCCTAATCTACTAAATAAACCCATGTTTTAGTTACCCCCTTGATTAATCTTTAACATTATTATTTTATTTTAAATTATTAACATTTTCAACTTATTATTTTTAAAATCATTATATCTTACGATTCCAACTTAGCTTCCAGCAAAGATCTGTCATCAATATACTTGTGATATTTTTCGGCAATAAGGTCTTTATCATCACATTCGTTCAATGCCAGCATAGTCATTAGCTCAACTTGCTGTGTGCTAGGTCTGCATTTTGATATTGCCTTATCAAGGATTTTTCCTGTTAAGACTTCTCCCTGAGCATCATCCTCGTTAGCAATCTCGTAAGCTTTTCTTACAACAAGCTCAATCTCTGCCCCTGTGAAATTTTCTGCCTTTTCAGCATAAGGCATATAATCAGTTATATCGCTATCAAAAGCATATCTTTTCATCATTATCTTAAATATATTTGCTCTTTCAGATACATCAGGTAAGAGCACCGGTATCTTTTTGTCAAATCTTCCTGCTCTTTTTAGTGCAGGGTCAAGCAAATCAGGTCTGTTAGTTGCTGCAATAAATATTACCTTCCCCCTATTTTTCGTATTCGAGGTGAATTGAAGAAATTCGCTGAATATGTTTCTACTAACACCACTATCATTTCCATCACCTCTTCTAAATGCCGTATCAATTTCGTCAACAAACACAATTACTGGCTGCTGTGATTGTGCTCCAAGCAAACATTTTTTAAAATTCTTTTCACTTTCCCCAACATATTGCCCAAGTATTCTGGACATATCTATCTTCACACAATTAAATCCGCTCTCTCGTGCAAGAGCATTAACAAGAAGGGTTTTCCCAGTTCCTGAGGGTCCACATAAAAGGATTCCCATTGGTACTCTCCTTAAATCTCCCTGTTTAATCGGCTGAACAACATTCTTAATCAGATAATTTTTGGCTTTCTCCATTCCTCCGATGTTTTCAAATCCTATCTCTGGATAAATAAACTCAAGTACATCACCATATTCCTTTTGCAATACAGAATGCTTCTTCTCCTTGATAAAATCAAAACTTACTGAAAGATTTTCTGCTTCAGCTTTTAAGGCAATGTCCTTTATCGCCTTTTTTGACAATCCTGAAGAAAGCTTTGCAAATTCATCAGTACTTAAATCCATTTTTATTTGCTTTTCCTTCAAAATATTCTCAATATATTCTTTTCTCTGAACTTCAACCGGCAATTCAACCATTATTTGCTCAATCCGGTAAGATGATCTCAGCAGTTCCTTATTCATATCTGCTATATTATCTGCAAATAGAAATATTGAACTTCCCACTGTGGAAATTTTTCCATTTACAGACCATTCTACAAACCAAATCAAGGCATTTCTTTCTTCAAGCGACATCGAAGAAATATCACTTGAAGGGGTAATCTTTTCTGCATGGTTTACGAAAAAAGCCATTTTTGTATTCTTTAATGCCATATCTACAAGTGGAAATAGCTTTGAAGGAAGAGAATACGCTATAGTATCAGCATCTACGCAGGTTATTTTTGAAAACTCTCTCGCCATACCTGGTTCCAAGAATCGCAGACCAGAAGATATGTCGTAAAAAGCAACAATTCCAAAATTCCTTTGCTTAATAAACTCGTCGTAAAGGTATTTGTCAATTAGTCTGGTGTTATCTACATAATCACGAACATTGAAATGAAAAATGAATTCATGGGAAATTCCAGCCCTATATTTGCTTAAGAATTCGTCAATCCACATATCAACCTCCATCTAAACTTTATCATACTAATTATAAGCTTTTTAGATATGATACTGCAACTATGAACTTAACCTTCCATCTTCTCTCTAACTTCTCTCTAAAAATCGCTCTCAATTTGAGCGTATATTAATATTTCGCAACATGCACTCCTCAATTTTTGTGCAACTTGTACAATAGATTTGTAAAGCTTTTGGTGATATAATTAAAGTATATTCAAACCTCCTTTTTTTGGTTTTCACTCTTTCACAAGACTTTTTGTGTCCCTCACGAGTGAAAATAAATCTGAGAACATTATGCTCAACGAACACGTCTAAACGCCGAGCCTTCGGCAAATAAATTCATCGAACCCCTTGGTTCGAAATACAAAAGAAAAAATTAAAGAAAGAGGAATGTAAAATGAAGAAATACTTAAAAACCATCAGAGAAAAAAGTCCTTTAGCTGTAGTATTTGTAGGGTCTATCCTAGCGTTGATATTATGTTTTCCGATAGCACTCTGCATATACATTATCCAGAAAACCCCACTGTTCAATGAGTCTCTATAGAGGCTCATTTTTCTTTGCATTAAACCCCTATTTATTACAAATATTAAAAATCTCTACATAAAAATTAAAAAACTACAAATCCTAACTTATGCAAAATAATCCTTTGCATTAACTTTACACTATTTAAACGGAGGTATTTTATGGACATACTAGAATTCAATATTCCAGGAATGACATGTGAAACGTGTGCAGGGAAAATAAAAAATGCCTTAGCTAATGTAGGCGTAACAGACATTTCTTTCGATTTTAAAACACGAAATGCAAGTGTTACCTATGACAATCAGAAGATTGGTCCTGAAGATATTAAGAGATTAATACGGAAGTCGGGATATGAAGTAAATTAGCGAGAGCACTATCTAATCAAAGAAAAATAAATTTATATAAATCTAGTTATCTTTTTTCCATCTTAGCACAGGCTGTCTTGCTGCCTGTGTTTCATTTAATCTTCTTATAGGCGTATCATGCGGCGCCTCTTTCATCAAATCCGGTTCATTTAAAGCTTCATCTGCTATTTTATTCATAACCTCAATAAAGCTATCCAATGTCTCCTTAGATTCTGTTTCAGTTGGTTCAATCATCATAGCTTCCTTAACAATGAGCGGAAAATATATTGTTGGTGGATGAATTCCAAAATCTAATAACCTTTTTGCAACATCAATAGTCGAAATTCCTTCTTTCTTTTCTTTCAATCCTGCAAGAACAAATTCATGCATGCAGAATCTTGAATATGGTAAATTGTATCTCTCCTTCAATTTGGTCATCAGATAGTTCGCATTTAATACAGCCATTTTGCTAGCAGTTTTTAGCCCATCAGCTCCCATTGCTAAAATATAGGCATATGCTTTCAAGATTACATTGAAATTTCCGTAAAATGCTTTGACCTTACCAATTGATATTGGTCTATCATAATCAAAAAAGAATTTATCTTCATCCTTCTCTACTAATGGGATTGGAAGGAATGGCTCCAAATGTTTCTTAACACCTACAGGTCCACTTCCCGGTCCTCCTCCTCCATGAGGAGTTGAAAAAGTCTTATGCAGGTTCAAATGAACAACATCAAATCCCATATCTCCAGGTCTTGTGATTCCCATTATGGCATTTAGATTTGCTCCATCATAATGTAAGAGACCTCCAACATCATGGATGATTCTGCTGATTTCAGTTATATTCTGGTCAAACAATCCGAGGGTATTTGGATTCGTAAGCATCAATCCTGCTGTATCTTCACCCACAATCTGTTTAAGGCTTTCAATATCTACGCCGCCATTTGCATTTGACTTTACCTCAATAGTTTTATATCCAACCATCGACGCTGTTGCTGGATTAGTTCCATGCGCGGAATCAGGAATGATTATCTTATTTCTTTTATTATCCCCACGAGATTCATGATAAGCCTTTATGATCATCAGCCCTGTAAGTTCGCCATGTGCTCCTGCCGCAGGCTGCAGTGAAACCCTATCCATGCCTGTTATTTCAGAGAGGATTTTGTCCATGTCGTACATTACCTCAAGTGCTCCCTGAGAGAGTTCTTCATGGGCATAAGGATGAATGTCTGTAAAACCGTCCAACTGTGCAATATCTTCATTAACCTTAGGATTATACTTCATTGTGCACGAACCCAATGGATAAAAACCGTTATCAAGTCCATGGTTCCTTCTTGAAAGTGCAGTATAATGCCTGATAATATCAACTTCACTCACTTCAGGAAGTTCAGGTTCTTCCTGCCTCATATATGAATCAGGTATATTTAGTTTCTTTTGCTCAACATCTAGCTTTGGAAGATTTATTCCTACTTTGCCTTCCTTACTAAGCTCAAAAATTAACTGCATAATACACCTCCCAGGATATCAACCAACCTATCTATGTCTTCCTTCGAGCTCAATTCAGTTACACAATACAAAATGCAGTTTTTAAGTTCAGGAAAGTCTTTTTCAAGCTCATATCCACCAATAATTCCATTATCAGCTAACATCTTATTAATCTCATTTGCTGGCTTTTCACTTTTAATAACAAATTCATTAAAATAAGGGCTTGTAAACTCCGTGCTATATCCTTCAATATTATTAATTTTTTCCGCTGTATATCTTGCTTTTTGTGCACATATCTCTGCAATCTGCTTCAAGCCCTTTTTCCCTACAGAGCTTAGATAGACTCCAACAGCAAGAGCATTTAATGCTTGATTTGAACATATATTTGAACTTGCTTTTTCTCTTCTGATATGCTGTTCTCTCGCCTGAAGAGTCAGTACAAATCCTCTTTTTCCGTCTAAATCCACCGTTTCACCAACTATTCTTCCAGGCAGCTTTCTAACAAATTTCTCTTTAACTGCCATGAATCCAACATAAGGACCTCCAAATGAAACAGAATTACCCATTGGTTGACCATCACCCACAGCTATATCAGCACCTAATTCAGCAGGCGGCTTCAAAATTCCTAAAGAAATAGGATTAACGCTCAAAACAGTAACTCCCCCATTATTATGAACCAATTCGAACATATCCTTACAATTCTCAATACATCCAAAGAAATTAGGGCTTTGCAATATTATTCCGGCAGTATTATCATCAACCTTTGCATTCAAGTCCATAATATCAGTTATTCCATTTTTATAAGCTATTTCGGTTATTTCCAAGCCATGCACTTTTCCATATGTATAAATAACCTTCCTAATCTCTGGACTAACAGTTGACGAAACAAGAATCTTTGTCCTTCCAGTTATATCAGCACACATAAATGCCGCTTCAGCAGCAGCAGTTGCGCCATCATAAACAGACGCATTTGAAACATCCATTCCGGTTAATTCACAAATCATTGTCTGATACTCAAATATGGTCTGAAGGGTTCCCTGACTAATTTCAGGCTGATATGGCGTGTATGCAGTATAAAACTCAGAACGTGTTATAACGTGTTTTACAACAGAAGGAATAAAATGATTATAAGCTCCTGCCCCCTTAAAACACAAAAAGTCTGAAGCGTTTTTTTTGCTCAGATTCTTTAAATGCCTTTTTAGCTCACATTCTGTCATTGGCTCTGGAAGGTTCATCAATCTATTTAGTTTAACCTCTTCAGGAATATCTTTAAATAGCTCATTAATCTGAGTAATACCTACTTCAGAAAGCATTTCTTTTCTTTCTTTTTCTGTTATTGGAATATAAGAATTCATAATATAAATCCTTTCATAAACTTGTATCCCCCTCAAATAGGAATGTTGTTTTTCTTTCTGATTCCTGACTTCTGAATTCTGTATTCTTTCTACTCTTTGCAAATATCTTCATACTGTTCTTTGGTAAGCATTTTTTCAACTTCTTCTGGGTCACTCATTTCTATAGCGATCAGCCAGCTTTCATATGGTGCTTGGTTTATTTTTTCGGGTGAATCCAAAAGAATCTCATTAACCTCAACAACCTTCCCGCTTAACGGAGTATAAATATCAGATACAGCCTTTACCGATTCGACAACTCCAATCGAATCCCCTGCCTTAATTACTTTTCCTTGCTGTGGAAGCTCAACAAAAACAATATCACCCATCGCATGTTGTGCATGTTCAGAGATTCCAATATAAGCCTTTTCGTTTTCAATCTTAGCCCACTCGTGCGTACTTGCAAACTTAATATTCATAAAACAACCTCCATATTAGATATTAAATACCTTTTGTGCATTTTTATAGTAAACAGCCTGGCGCGTTTCCTCATCTTCAAAAAGCTCTTCTACTAATTTAACATACAAACCAACTTCATTAAGGTAGGTATCATTGCCAATAAAATCAGTACCAAATAGAATCTGATCGGTTATTCCAGAATAATATTTCAGTGCCTTTTTAATATCTTGCTTAAGTACTTCATATGTATCTAAATCAAGAATACCTGAAATATCAGCATAAACATTATTATTCTTATTAAGAACCATGGCCGTCTCCATTAGATATGGAAAACCAAAATGCGTAATAATAAATTTAGTATCTGGATATCTAACTGCCGCTTCATCAATATAAACAGGATTTACATATTGAAGCTGTGCCTGACTGTTCTCGAATTGATATATTGCCCCCGAATGAAATATTACAGGTATATTTTGTTCTTGTGCAAAAACATAAGCCGGTAGCACTCTTTCATTATAAGGATAAAAATGCTGATAGCCCGGATAGAGCTTAATACCTTTTATCTTATTGGTATTCTCAATCTTTGCAGTTATATCTTCAATCTGTTTAAGAATGTTTACCTCGAAATCTATACTTTCAACAAGATAGAGATTGGGCGCACTTTCAATAAAATGTTCTAAATCTTCATCTCTTCCTTCAAATGCACCTCCGCAAAAATCTTTTATAAATTTTATGCAGATAAAAGCATCTGTAGGATGTTTCCCAAGATACTCATTAAGAATGTTTTCGTTAAAAATGTGGGTATGTACGTCAATAATCACGTTTTTACCTCCTGTAAAATGGCGTTATAACGGTTTTTGCAGCAATTTGTTTTTCTCTTATTTCCACATACATTTCTTGTCCAACAACTGGTTCCCCATTTTCTTTGATTACTAATTTTTCAGTATTAACAAGGGCTAACGCCAAATTTTTATTCACAAAGGGACAATACGAACCAGTTGTCACGTTTCCAATTACTTTTCCATCAACAATTATGGAGTAACCTCCTCTAGGTATTCCCCTTTCAATCATTTCTATACCTATAAGCATACGAGGTATACCATTATTCTTTTGTTCCTCAAGTGCATCTTTGCCAATGAAATCTGATTTATCCAGTTTTATATACCTTTCAAGCCCTGCTTCCAAAGGAGTTATATCATCAGCAAGCTCATGTCCATACAAGGGCATACATGCTTCAAACCTAAGAGTATCCCTTGCTCCCAAGCCTACAGGAACAGCTCCCATGTCTTTGCCTGCTTCCAAAATACTTCTCCACAAATCAGGCGCATCCTTTGGTGCGCAATAAATCTCAAAACCGTCTTCACCTGTATATCCGGTTCTAGAAATAATACATTTATAGTCTAAAACAAATACTTCTCTCTCAAATGAATAATACTTAAGGGAATTCAAATTAAAATTGGTTAGCTTAGATAGTATTTCCACGGTTTTAGGTCCTTGAAGTGCCAATTGAGCAGTTTGTCGCGATACATCTTCAACAAATACCTCTTTAGGTGCATGTTGCTTTATCCATTTATAATCCTTCTCTATATTTGACGCATTAACTACAAGCAAGTATTCATCCATACTAAACTTGTATACCAATATGTCATCAACTACACCACCATTTTTATTGCATATGTGTGCATATCTTATTTTACCTTTTTTCAAAGATGAAATTTCGTTTGCTAAAAGATACTCTAAAAAGCCCGTCGCTTGTTCACCGAAAACCAATATTTCTCCCATATGGGAAACATCAAATAATCCTGCATTGTTTCGTACTGCTTTATGTTCTTCTATTATTCCTGAAAATTGAACTGGAAGTGCCCAGCCAGCAAAATCTACAACTTTTCCTCCGTAATCATTATAAATATCAAATAAAGGTGTCTTCAATAAATTATTCACTTTCAAGTACTCCTTAGGTTTTATTATTTTTACCTACCTGGCTTTTAAACTTTAAAATAAAATCCCTAAAAATCTCTTTTTCCTGAACCACATCCAATAGTTTATTGTAAAATCCGTTTTCCGGACGTGTTCTTCTGCTGTTATAATAACGGTTTGCAATTCTCCAAAACTTCTGTGGAAACTCCATTAATGCAGCAAGCACAGCTATTTCATCTTGGTCAATTTTACTGATTGTATCATACCAATTTACAACTTGTAATGCAACATCCACATTCCAATTATATTCACTCATAATTTTTCTTAAAAAACTCGCAACATCATATATTTTTACTTCACTAGAAAAAAAATCAAAATTTTGCAAGTAAAGATTTTCGTTTTTGTCAAATGCAAGATTATGAAATGAATAATCTCGATGGCAGTATTCCCTTTTTTCTTTTGCTTTCTGTACAATCATTGAATAAGCTGGAGAATACATTATTTCTAAAGATGCAAAGCTTCTTTCTATGAAAAAATCAACATTATCAATAAATAAAAAATCAAATCTATTCCTGCTTTTTTGCGCAACTTTTTTAAGCCTTAATAGTTCTTCACTTCTTTTCTTTAGAGTATGCGGGAGTAACCCTAATTCATTACGCAATTTAATCCCTGTCGAAGGAAGATATCCTTCAATTCCCTTATGAAAATTTGCGAGTGTTTGCGCAGCGGTTTTAACATCCTCTTGCTTTTTAAACTCACAGTCCCTTCCGGTTATCCAATCAATAGCAACAAATATTTCATCATTAAAAAGAATATATGGGTTTCCCTCGGGCGAAGAATAGAATCTATCAACAAAAATAAAGCCATTCTTAACCAGATATTCTTTGGCATTATGTATAAAAATTAGCCTATCAATTCCGTATCCAACCTTTTTTATACATATTTGACCCGTTGCTGTCGGCACTTTGCACATATCTCTAACAACACTTACTTCTCTCTGGAATCCAAATCGCTCACTAATCTGTTGAGCTTCAGAAATAATCATAAACATACCCCCAATTCATAATTCATTTTATGCTGGGTAGTTTGTGTCTATGAGTATTAAGAAAGGTTAAATCGTTTTAACTAGAAATGTGGCTTTATATTTTAGATTCATATGATTAAACGCAATTTTAGCTTTTTCTGTGTTTTTGAATATTCCAAATACTGTAGAGCCACTTCCAGACATTAGCGAACCATCGGCTCCCAATTTTACTAATTCCGACTTAATTTCGGCAATAATAGGATAATCAACCACAGTAACCGTTTCAAGTGCATTATAAAGATTTTTTCCAGCAGTTTGAGTATCATGATTCTTCATACTACTTATGAGTTCCTGGATACAAGGTTTAACTATTGATTGGTCACCAACATATTTTCCAAAAACATAAGCAGTTGATACAGAAAAATCTGGTTTTACCAAAACTATATCAATATCATTAAAGCTGGTAAGTTGGGTAATTTTCTCTCCAATCCCTTCTGCAATAGCAGTTCCTCCAATTACACAAAAAGGCACATCTGCACCAACATTTTTACCAATCTGTGCAAGATACTCATCTTTCTGTCCAAGGTTAAAAAGCTGGTCCATTCCTTTTATTACCGCCGCCGCATCAGCACTTCCTCCTGCCAATCCTGCACCTGTTGGTATGTTCTTTTTAATCTCTATATTCACTCCTGCTTGGAGCCCAAATTTACTAATCATCAACTTAGCCGCTTTATATGCAGTATTCTTTTCCCCCGTCGGGATCTTCGCATTAGTTGACAATTCTATCCCTGAATGAATTTTTTTTAGCTTTATTTCATCATAAATCGAAACTGTCTGCATAATCATCTTTAAATCGTGATATCCATCAGGTCTTTTTCCCAGTACATCAAGATATAAATTAATTTTTGCCGGAGCTTTAATACAAAATTCGTTCATGCTATCTCACCCTCTACCTCCCTCTCTTTATAAAAGAGGGAGAATTAGTAATTAACACTAAATGCTTTTATTTTTTAAATTTCAATTGATTAAGTCATTTTTTATCAAGTCTTCATAGTTTTCTCTTTTCACAATCAGCTTGTGTGTTCCCTCTTTAACCATTACAACTGCCGGGCGAGGAATTCTATTATAATTGCTGGACATTGAATAATTATAAGCCCCTGTTGACATTACCGCTACAATATCTCCGGCTTTAACCTCCTGAAGCTTCATCCCTTCACCTATTAAATCACCTGACTCACAGCATTTGCCAGCAAGTGTTATAACATCCTTTTTAGGTTCATTCGCTTTGTTTGCACAAACAGCCTCGTGCTCCGCCTGATACAGTATGTATCTTGGATTATCTGACATTCCCCCATCCACTGAAACATATTTACGTATACCCGGAATTTGTTTGACAGAGCCAACCGTGTAAAGAGTAATACCTGCAGCTCCAACAATTGCTCTTCCAGGTTCTATTAAAATTTGGGGAACATCAAAATCTTTTTCCTTACATATACTTTTTATCTTCTTTGAAACAGCTTTCAAGAAGGCTTCGTAATTCTCGTGCTCTTCCTCTGATGTATATTTTATTCCAAAGCCTCCACCGAGATTTAACTCCGAAATCTTGATTCCGAACTTCTCTCTGATTTCCAGAATCAAGTTCATCATTACTTCGGCAGCCTCGACAAAAGGATTTACATCAAATATCTGGGAACCTATATGGCAATGCAGCCCTACAATATTAATGTTTTTAAGATTCACTGCCTTTTCAATTATTTCAATTGCTTCACCAGTTTCAAGAGCAAACCCAAACTTGGAATCAATCTGCCCTGTTTTTATAAACTCATGAGTATGTGCATCTATACCGGGTTTAATTCTAAAGCTCACATTAGCAATCAATCCTTTTTTTTGTGCAAGACTATTTATACTAACAAGCTCCTCAAGGTTATCTACCATAATCCTTCCAATCTTATTATCCAAAGCCATCTCAATCTCTTCGAACGTTTTGTTATTTCCGTGAAAGTATATTTTTTCTGCTGGGAATCCTGCCTTTAGTGCAGTATATATTTCTCCACCAGAAACAACATCCAAGCCAAGACCTTCTTCTTTGATTATCTTGCAAATATAAAGAGAACAGAAAGCTTTGCTTGCATACAAAACCATTCCATTCCCATCATAGAATTTATCCAAAGAGCTTTTAAATGCTCTGCAATTTTTTCTTATTAACTGCTCATCCATAACATACAGTGGAGTGCCATATTGACTTGCAAGTTCAACAGAATCACAGCCACCAATTTCGAGATGCCCTTCATCATTTACATTTAAAGATTCAGATACAAACATCATTCAACACCACCCGACTGTTTTTTCAAATTTTAGCATTTATATATGAGAGGTGTCAAGGAAAGTGCAATATTAAAACTTCTCTATTTAAATAATATTCTTACTTTATATTTTCTTCACCTTTGCTCCCTGCGATGTATCTTCAACTACATATCCCATTTCTTTTATTTTATCTCTAATCTCGTCAGAACGTTTCCAGTTTTTATTTGCACGTGCTTCTTCACGATTATTTACCAATTCTTGTACTTCAGGCGGAACCTCTTCCTGTCTCTTTTCAACAACTCTATCTAAATCCAACCCTAAAACCCTATCAAAATCCATCAGAAGATTCCAAAAATCCTTAGACTTCCTTGAATCCTTGATAATTTCCCAGACAACTGCCATAGCCCGTGGAATGTTCAAGTCATCATTTATTGATTCAGTAAATTCATTTTTTAGTTTAATAATTTCTCCTTCAGTTATTTTTTCAGCTCCATTCTTATGAGCTACTGCTCCTTCTCTTATCTTATCAAGAGAATTCTGTGCACCTTTTAATCCTTCCCAAGTAAAGTTAAGCTTGCTTCTATAATGTGCATTATAGCTAAACAATCTTAAAGCAATCGGATCAAAGCCATTTTCCACAAGATTTTCAACAGTGTATGTATTTCCAAGGCTCTTAGACATCTTGCCCCCATCAACAAGCAGGAACTCATTATGCATCCAGAATGCTGCTGGATTTTTTCCAGTCAACCCTTGTGATTGAGCAATCTCGTTTTCGTGATGAATAGGCACATGGTCGATTCCACCTGTGTGAATATCAAACTGTTCGCCAAGATATTTTTTGCTCATTGCAGAACATTCGATATGCCAGCCCGGGTATCCCTGTCCCCATGGACTTGGCCACTGCATAATATGTTCTTTTTCTGCTTTCTTCCACAAAGCAAAATCAGCTGGTCCTCTTTTTTCCTCGTTTACTTCTACACGTGCACCGGCAAGTTGTTCTTCAATATATGCCCCGGATAACTTTCCATATTCCTTGAATTTAGCTATATCATAATAAATTCCATCGCTAATCTCATACCCATAACCTTTCTCAACCAATCCCTCAACAAACTCAATCATCTCAGGAATATGTTCAGTTGCCTTACAGATTATCTCCGGTCTCTCAATGTTTAATCTTGCAGTATCTTTTAAAAACACATCTGTATAGTACTCAGCAATCTCCCACGGAGTCTTTTTTTGCTCTCTTGCTGTTTTCATCATTTTGTCTTCACCTTCATCTCCATCAGAAAGAAGGTGCCCAACATCAGTTATATTCATCACATGCTTTAAATCATATCCACTATACTTTAAAACCCTTCTTAGTGTATCAGCAAATATGTAAGCCCTTAGATTTCCTATATGTGCATACATATAGACCGTCGGTCCACAGGAATACATGCGAACCTGATTACCCTTCAACGGCTTGAAATCTTCCTTTTGTTTTGTGAATGTGTTATATAATTTCATCAAAATCTCTCCTTAATCATTTGGATTAAAATGCAAATCCTTATTACATGAAGGACAACCTGAACAATCCTGTGGGCAATCAATATTCAAATCATTCAGCACTTCTTTACACACTTCCTTAATTGGCTTCTCATCCTTATCAATTACCAGATTTATTGTTACTTTATCATCGGTCTCACTAGTATATACATTAACCTTTCTATCTTTAACATTTAAATCAAATTTTTCAGTTGAAACAACAAAATGCTGGCATTTTAAGCAGTCAAATTCAAGTGATTTTTTAACATTCTGCCCCTTCCAAACGCCTACTACTGTCGTATTTTGCGGAACCTCTGCAAGAACAACCGCATTTGCCCCAACCTTTGCATTATCACCAACCTTGAATGGTCCTAAGACCTTTGAGCCAGTACTAATCAATACATTATTCCCAATTGTAGGATGTCTCTTCCCTTTATCTTTTCCTGTCCCTCCAAGAGTTGCTCCCTGATATATAGTTACATTATCACCAATTTCAGTAGTTTCACCTATTACAACACCTGCGCCATGATCGATAAAAAGGTTTTTACCAATCTTTGCACCAGGATGTATCTCTATCCCTGTTAGGAATCTTGCAAGTTGTGAAATCAGTCTAGCAATAAAGAAAAATTTAATTTTATAGAAAAAATGTGCTACTCTATGTAAAATAACCGCATGAAATCCAGGATATAATAGTATAACTTCAAGTGCATTCCTAGCTGCAGGATCTCTTTCTTTTATTCCTTTTATAAGCCCCATAAGACACCCCCAAAAATTGTTTGTGGTTCATAGTTCTAAGTAGGTAATAAACTCATGAACAGTAATTCGCCGCTTCTGACACTTTCACTGTGAAAGTGTCAGAAGCAAGCAGTGCAAGGCACTCGAGGCAAGATGCACGGAGCATATATAAAATATGTGAGTACATCGAGTCCGAAGAGTAACGAAGCAATGCAACGCTTATCACACTTTCACTCAATCGTGCCACCGCCGACAACTATATCCCCATCATAAAATACTACCGCCTGCCCTGGTGTAATGGCTCTTTGTTTCTGCTGAAAAATCACCTTTAAAACCCCATCAAAAGATGGGCTAATACAGGCTTCAGCTTCCTTTGCAGAATATCTTATTTTGGCAGTAACCTTCATTTCACCTTCCAGCTTCTCAAACGGAATAATATTTATATCTTTAGCACTCAATTCATTAGTAAAAATTCCGTTTTCATCTCCTAAAACTACTTGGTTTTTATTAACATCAATAGCAGTTACAAAAGCAGGCTTCCCAAGAGCAATTCCCAGACCTTTTCTTTGTCCTATTGTATAATGTATTATTCCTTTATGCTTTCCTAGAACCTTTCCATTAATATCTACAAAATCCCCTGGTTTTGATATTCCTGGGCACTTGCTTTCTATATAATCTCCGTAATCCCCTTCAACAAAGCATATTTCTTGACTATCAGGTTTATTAGCAATCCTTAATCCTAATCCTTCCGCAATTTTTCTCACCTCATCCTTGGTTACAAAATCACATAAAGGAAATAGTGTATGCTCAATCTGATGCTGTGTCATCCCATACAAGGCATACGTTTGATCTTTACGAATAGCTTGGGACCTTTTTAAAAGCCATCTTCCAGTTTCCTTTGAAAATTCTGTTTTGGCATAATGCCCTGTAGCTATAAAATCAACTCCCATAGCCTGTGCTTTTTTTAATAGCAAATCAAATTTAATAAACTTATTGCACGCAATGCATGGATTTGGAGTATGCCCTAAAATATATTCATTTAAAAAATACTCAATTACATTTGATTGGAACTCATCCTTAAGATTAAAAACATAGTGTGGAATCCCAATCATATCTGCAACCCTTTTGGCATCATTAACTGCATCAATAGAACAGCACATTGAGTCTGTAGCTTGTTTTTCGTCATCCCACAGCTTCATTGTTACTCCAATAACATTATACCCTTTTTGTACTAAAAGAGCGGCAGCAACCGAACTATCTACGCCACCGCTCATCCCAATCATAACAGATTTTTTCAAATTTTATGCCTGACCTTTCCCTCTGGTTTTACTAATTCAGCTCTATTCCTCTTCACATCCATGACCTTCATGACATTTGCTGCAGCAACCGCTACATCCTTCAGTAGTCAGAGGCTTCCGTCCGGTCTTAACAAGATAATCATCTATTGCAGTTTTTATTGCTTCTTCAGCAAGATTTGAGCAATGCATCTTAACTGGCGGCAATCCATCCAATGCCTCTGCAACAGCTTGATTAGTTAGCTTTAAAGCTTCTTCAATAGTTTTTCCCTTAACAAGCTCTGTAGCCATACTACTTGTCGCAACAGCAGCAGCACAACCAAAAGTCTTGAACTTTGCATCTACTATTATATCATTTTCAATTTTAAGATACATTTTCATTATATCTCCACATTTGGCATTACCAACTTCACCTATTCCGTCAGCGTTTTCGATTTCGCCCACATTTTTTGGATTCATAAAATTTTGCATAACCTTATCACTATACATTTTTTTCACCTCTTAATATTTTTTCATATAATGGTGACATTTCACGCAATCTTTGAACAATTGGTGGAATTACTTCCAAAACATAGTTTATATCATCCTCTGTATTTTCTTCTCCCAAAGTAAGTCTGAGCGAACCATGTGCTATTTCATGGGTTAATCCAATTCCTAGTAGAACATGTGAAGGATCAAGAGAGCCTGAAGAACATGCAGAACCACTCGAACCGGCAACACCCTTCATATCAAGCATCAAAAGCAATGATTCTCCTTCAATAAATTCAAATGAAAAGTTCGCATTTCCAGGTAGTCTTCTTTCTGGATGCCCGTTTAGTTTAACAAATGGAACCCTTTCCATTATACCATCTATAAGCATTTTCCTTAAATTCAAAAGCTTTGCATTATAATTTTCTAGATTATTTGAAGCAATCTCAATCGCCTTACCCAACCCAACAATACCAGCAACATTCTCAGTGCTTGCCCTTCTTCCTCTTTCTTGCCCTCCGCCTTGGATAAATGATGAAATCTTAACATTCTTTCTAATATATAGAACTCCAACACCTTTAGGTCCATAAAATTTATGAGCTGAAAGTGAAAGCAAGTCAATATTCAAATCCTCAACATCTATTTTCACATTACCTATTGCCTGTACTGCATCAGTATGAAAATATATGCCTTTTCCCTTTGTGATTTGACCTATTTCGCGGATAGGTTGAATAGTTCCTACTTCATTATTCGCAAACATAATTGAAACAAGAATGGTTTCTGGTCTGATTGCATTCTTTAAATCATCAAGAGAAATCAATCCATCAGAATCTACTGGGAGATAGGTAACCTCAAATCCATCATTCTCAAGGTATTTACATGAGTTTAGAACAGCATGATGCTCTATATTTGAAGTAATAATATGATTACCCTTTGATTTATTTGCATAGGCAATACCCTTAATTGCCCAATTGTCTGCCTCGCTTCCACCTGACACAAAATATATTTCACTCGGATTGGCTCCGAGTGCTTTTGCAGTTCTCTCCCTAGCTTCTTCAATAGCTTTTTTACTTTCTCTACCAATCGAATAAACTGAAGAAGGATTTCCAAATTTTTCACTGAAATATGGTAACATAGCTTCCAACACTTCCTTTTTTACAGGAGTCGTTGCAGAATGATCCATATATATTAATTTATCCATAATTAACTCTCTCCCTTCACTACCAAATTAACAGAAACTCAGAATCTAATATCTATTTTTACTTGCTGCTAGCTTCTTATTTCCTAGTTTCTAATTGATTGTTTGTAACCAACCGTTAGAAACCAGCACCAATTTTGTCTGTCAACCATCCATAGTTTGTCCCTTTAGTAACAAAAAATTATCATTCTAGTAAATGTTTGTCAAGGATTATAGTATGTCATGTAAGGCTTCTTTTATAATATTTTCATCAATATCTGATGTTATTCGCACTTCTCCAATTCTTACTGGAACAACGTAGTTAATCCTGCCTTTTTTGACCTTTTTATCTAATTGCATCAGCGAATATATCTCTTCAGGATCAAGACCCTTATAAATAACTGGGAGTTTCAATTTTTGAAGCAGCTTTATTATTCGATCAAAATCATTAACTGAAAGCAAGCCAATTCTGACTGCTATATTGGATATCCCGACCATTCCTATTGAAACACATTCCCCATGCAGCATTAGAAAATCCGATTCACTTTCAACAGCATGTCCAATAGTATGCCCAAAATTCAGCATTTCTCTTATCCCAGCCTCTTTTTCATCAATTGAAACAACTTCAGCTTTTATTTTACAGTTTCGCTCAACCACAGCTGAAAGAATTGCTGTATCTCTTGCACACAGTGCTTCTATATTATTTTCAAGGTACTCAAATAGTATTTCATCCTTAATTATTGCATGCTTAACTATCTCACCAAATCCAGAAAAATATTCTCTTTCCGGCAAAGTCTTTAATGCACTTGTATTAATATATACAGATTTAGGCTGATAGAAGCAACCAATTATATTTTTAACTCCTTCAAAATCCACCCCCACTTTGCCACCAATGCTACTGTCGCACTGGGCAAGAACACTTGTCGGAACCTGTATGAAGTTTATTCCTCTCATGTAGGTAGCAGCTACAAATCCAGCAATATCGCCTGTTACGCCACCACCAAGTGCAAGAATAGCATCTCCACGTTCAAATTTATTTTTCAAGCATGCTTTGTAAATTTCATTCACAGTTTCAAGATTCTTGTTTTCCTCTCCAGCAAAAAATACAAATTTAAAAGGAATAGCACCTGCCTTCTCAATTTCATTAATACACTTTTTTGAAAAAAACATATCCACATTAGAATCAACTACAACCATAATCTTGTAATTCTTGTATGGATTAAGCGCAGTTCCTGCAAGATTTTTAAAGTTATCATTAATATATATATCATAACTACGTTCGGCAAGCGGCACATGAACTATTTGCATTTATTTACTCCTTTTGTGTGATAAAAATTGGTTTTCTATTCTTCATTTTTAGCCTGTCATTTTTTAATATAATTATTATACTTTACAACATTCACTAAATAAATAAAAAATATGAAATAATATTACAACAAGACTTGTTAAAATACTTTCCAATATTTAGCTAGAAAAATACGATAGGAGGGTTTTCTCCTATCGTATTTTTCTAGCTATTGCTTACGTAATTGGTTTTCAATTCGTGTTTGCTGTTTGCAATTTTTTTACACTGTCAACTAAATTACCGTTTCCGCACACCTCTTACAAAGTGTGGCATGCTTTGCATCTTGCCCTACCGACTCGCTGTACATCCAGCATCTCTCACACTTCTCACCAGGTGCCTTTTCAACTTTGATTTCCAGCCCTGTCAATTCGCCTTTTGCCAATCCGGCAGAACCTTTTTCAACCTCAACAACTGAAACGATAAATATCATCACTAATTCATCTTTAATTCCTTCTAAGAAAGCAAAATTCTTTTCATCCGCAAATAATTTAACCTTTGCATTTAGTGACTGCCCAATAACCTTATCAGCTCTTGCAACTTCCAAAGCCTTTGATACATCACTTCTGATAGCAAGTATCTTTCCCCACTTTTCTTCAAGCTTTTCATCAATATACTTTTCATTTAGCACAGGCCATTCATTTAGCAGTATGCTTTCCTTATCATGTGATTTTCTGTGAGGCATATACTCCCAGATTTCCTCGGTTGTAAATGCAAGCATAGGGGTAAGCATTCTTACAAGTACATCAAGTATTTCATACATCACCGTTTGTGCTGCTCTTCTTTCTACAGAACCAGCCTTTGATGTGTAAAGCCTGTCTTTGATGACATCAAGATAGAAGTTACTCATGTCAACAACACAGAAATTATGAATCGAATGATAAACCACATGATACTCATAATTTTCAAACGCATCCGTAACACGTTTAATAAGCTTGGCAAGCTTCATAAGAGCCCACTGATCTATCTCCTGGAGTTTTTCATATTGAACACTGTCCTTATCAGGTTCAAAATCAGAAATGTTCCCAAGTATGAATCTTGCTGTATTCCTTATCTTTCTGTATACCTCGGACATTTGCTTTATAATCTCTTTTGAAACCCTTATATCATTCTGATAATCAGCAGACGCAACCCAAAGCCTCAATACATCTGCTCCGAATTCTTTTATAATTTCCAGAGGATCTATTCCATTTCCCAAGGATTTTGACATCTTCTTACCTTCGCCGTCAACTGTATATCCATGTGTCAGAACCTCTCTGTATGGTGCTGTTCCCTTTGTTGCAACCGCAGTAAGAAGCGATGATTGGAACCATCCCCTGTGCTGGTCGCTTCCTTCAAGATACATATCTGCAGGCCAGCTCAAATCAGGTCTTGTTTCAAGCACTGCTGCATGTGAAGAACCCGAATCAAACCAAACATCCATGATGTCCTTTTCCTTTGTGAATTCGGAACATCCACATTTACATTTTGTTCCTGCAGGTAGGATTTCACTTGCTTCCATCTGATACCATGCATCCGAGCCTTTCTTAGCAAAAAGCTCCTTTACGGCATTAATGGTTGTATCATTTATAAGAACTTCACCGCAGTCCTTGCAGTAGAATATTGGAATCGGTACTCCCCAGTATCTCTGTCTGGAAATACACCAATCGTTTCTGTCTCTAACCATGCTGGTTATTCTTTCTTCGCCCCATTCAGGAATCCATTTTACGCTTTTAATTGCCTTTAAAGCTTCATCCCTGAAGCCATCAACCGAGGCAAACCACTGCTTTGTTGCTCTAAAAAGGATTGGCTGTTTGCATCTCCAGCAGTGCGGATATTGGTGGG
>Ga0209340_1000514_pt1 | contig 40837 bp, 39 predicted proteins | sample EPASupsiteSAE323_FD_187266 | JGI IMG/M metagenome (GOLD analysis project Ga0209340, IMG submission 187266) | Bioremediated contaminated groundwater from EPA Superfund site, New Mexico - Sample SAE3-23 (SPAdes) (version 2) | ecosystem: Environmental > Aquatic > Deep subsurface > Groundwater >... | reverse complement strand
CCATTTGATAAAAAAAGGTTAATGCTCATTGTTAAAGGATCTTTCGGTGTAAATCAATTAATTCAAGGAGACGAGTGATATTTGAGGAGATAAAAATTTTAAGGATATGAGAGCGCTGAGACCCCCCTGAATAGTTACAAATTCTGTTAAGTACCTGTTCCAATCTTCTCACTTCATTCACTGCTTCGTTAACTAATTTGATTATATGAAATTTATCAAAAATGATTGAAGATAAAGGAAATTCCTCTTCAATTCCTTTGATAAATGCGGGAGACATGTCACAACAAATATCTTTGATCTGTTCAGGAGTCCCTTTGTGATCTTTCAAAGCATCTGAAAAAGAACTTGATGTGGAGGAATCTTTCCCTTTACAAATGTAAATTACTCGACCTGAATGGATATCAGCAAAAACAGTAATATATTCATGACCTTCCGTCTGGAGGTCTCATCTACACCAAATGAGGTAATATTTGAGAAATCTGCTTTCTTTAATGCATCTTCAACATAATGCGTAACAACTCGCCAAATCCGCTTATCTTTTATATGTAACTTTTCAGATATTTGTGATATTTGCATTGTTTGCGCAAAAAAGACGATTAATGCTTCCATCAATAGAATAAATCCACTTCTTTCTCTAGCCCATGGAACCTTAGCCTGTCTGACACCACAATTCGGACAAATTATTCGGGGGATTCTTCCATGAAGCACAGATTTCGCACCCTTAAAAACCGCATATATGCTCCCCATTTTGAAAATGATTCGCTATTTTGTTAAATCAACACCATTGTACTTTTCATTTAACCAAAAGAATACTGAAAGGCCTCTATAACCCACAGAAAACTTTCCCCGATTTATTCGATTATGAGACTGACTATGATGATCCTTTATAAGACACCATAAGGGTGCGAAATCTGTGATGCAGGAATGTTTGATGCTCAAAAAAGTCTAAATGGCGCCAAGTTCGAGTTGTAGTATCATGTATTTCACAATCTAAATGATTGCATTCAGGACATGGAAATCGGGACCCTTTTGGAAAATCAACCAAGATGTCTAATTTATGTTCGCCTTCTACATATTTGATGGAAGTAATGTACCACGGAGTAGTAAGGTGAAGGGCAGCCCGAAAGAGATCCTCTGCAATAACCATACACTGTATTGAACGGGATCATACATCTTACCCACTGAAACTGACGAAGAGCCATTCCGGCCATTACCATCAAAACTCCGAAGTCCTGCCTCAACATGGCCCACAGGTATATTGAGTTTTGAACTGGCAAGTGCTGCTGCCATAACCGTATTTGTGTCACCCTGGACAAGGACAATATCAGGCCTGTCATCCAAATAGACCCTCTCAACTCCGGCCATTATTTTTCCGGTCTGCTCTCCATGATTGCCAGATCCAACCTCTAAATGATATTGTGGAACAGGTAATTCCAACTCTTCAAAAAAAATCCGGTCCATGGAGTATGAATAGTGCTGCCCGGTGTGAATAATTGAAAAACCAATTCCTTTATTCATACATGCCCTGATTATTGGGGCCATTTTGATAATTTCTGGTCTGGTTCCAAGAACGATGGAGATCATATAATATTTCCTAACTGGTAATATTTGTAATTAGAACAGAAATAATTAGTTAAAATTCACGTCTCATACTTCGCAATAAATAACCCTGATCAAACCCATACTACTTACCATCTTATGGATCAGGAACTATCCAGAATAAGAAAATTTCATGAGATCATTCCCCTCGCAGGATCCCAAAAGAACGCTCTTCTTAATCTACCTGATGAGCAACAGTTTTATCTAATATCCCTGATACAAAATAAACCTACATCGCCCCCGGATTTATCTATAGAAGAATGGGATGGATTTTTCTCACTTTTAAGGCCTCAACGGATAATGCCATTAATTGCTTATAATATCAGGAGTTGGCCGGATGAGTTCAAACCTCCTGCAGAGAAAGTGTCAGAACTCAATCAGATCTTTCTTATGGGGGCTGTAAAAAACCTACTTATCGGGAGGCAGATCCAGGAAGTTGTTGATGCACTGGATAAGGCAGGAATAGAGAGTCTGCTGCTAAAAGGTCCGGCACTGGGGAGATCTGTTTATCCTGATCCTGCAATGAGATTATCTGGTGATATTGATCTACTTGTAAAACCTGGAGATTTAAAGAGATCTGAAAAGATATTATCTGATGATCTTGGATACACCTGTAAAATGGATTGCCATCAATTCTCTGCAGAGGAATTTCATCACCAGATCTATATTCCAAAGAATAAAGGAGTAACCATAGAACTTCACTGGTCTGCTGATGGAGGATACGGTATTTTTTCTGAAGACTGGCTGGATACCATATTCAAAAGAAAGATTCAGATAGATTCAGAGGATCTTAAATGTAATACCCTCTGTCCTGTTGATAACCTCTTTTTTCTGGCATATCATGATATATTCCAACATCAAACCCTTCAACTGGACTGGATAGTTGATATTGCACGGGTAATCAACTCTCTCAAATATCCGGAAGATTGGGAAGAACTAAGAAATAAATGTAAAAAATACCATATCCGGAGATCACTCGAACTTGCATTAGAGGCTGCGAGTCTCTGGGTTGATGAAAAAATTCCTGAAGACTATTCAGACTTTTCAACCTGGCCTGAAATCTGTCAATATGAGATAGAACTATGGCAATATGCCCCTACTATGAATAGTTCTCTAAAATCTATATTATACTTTAAACTATTAAGATCTCCTTCTATTCTGGACAAAACGTTCTCTTTATTTCGGTTTGTTTTCCCACCGATCCCCCTCCTCTATGGATATCGCAGATCAGAATCAAGGATAGATATCCCTCTCGCCTATTTCCGCAGATGGTATAAAGCCTTGAGGTTATCCGGATAAATAATTAGATCCATAAGCCCCTTTCCCTGTCCAGAATTATTATCGCCCTGTCATACATGACAAAAACAATGACGGCGTTAACATCCCCAAACATTATGCCTGACGATTCAATCCTTTTGAATATAGATATTCCAAAGTAGAGTGGGATTCATATCAAAGGAGAATAAGTCCTGAAATAGTATCTTTTCCATAAGAATTTGTTATTACAAAAATTAGAGAATTATGAATTTAATTCCCTTGTAAAGGAATAATATATGTCCCGTCTTTTTGCGCTACACATATTTGTCCATTATTGATAGCAATCCATGTTGGCTGATTGAGGTTTTGCATGACCGGAACCAGGTTTCCATAAGGATCGACCTGTGCAATGGTATTATCATAGCTCACATAGATAATATCCCCATCAATAGCCAGTCCCTTAATTGGTTTGCCAATGTTTGCTAAACTTGCGAAATTCCCATCCGGGGTAATATGCTGAATAATCAGGCCATCTGTGTCTGCATAATAGATTCCCCCTGTCTTGGTTACAACTAAATTTTTTGGATTTTTCACACCGGAATCATTACTTGAAATGGATCCTGATTGGGTAATCCTGTAAATTTTTCCGTCATACCCTCCGGCAATATAAAGTGTGTCCTTACCATCGACTCCCATGCCTTGAGGACTCCAGATTCCTGATGCAATTATCGTTTTTGTGCCATCCGGGGATATTTTCTGAATAGTTCCATCATACGAACCTACATATAAATTGCCTAACGAATCCAAAACCGGGAACCTTGGTTTGTCAATTCCTGATGCAATTATTGTTTGTTTTCCATCCGGAGTTATTTTTACAACGGTCCCCTTTGAATACTCTGCTAGAAATATGTTCCCATCCTTATCAATTGTGCAAAATGTCGGAGAATCTGAAATTTTTCCCAACTGAAAAGAAACAATTGTAGGTTTGGGAACAATGGTCTGTGTAGGATTAGGATTAATAGTTATAACGACAGATGGGGTAAAAGATGGTACAGGGGTAGGAATTATGGTTGGTCTAAGAGTTGGAATAGTATCCTCTCCCGATTGCTGAATCTGTAGTTGATCAACAAATTCCTTTGCAGAAATCTCATTATTAATAAGGTTCAAAACATTGTCTTTTTTCGATGTAATTATTGTTTTGCTGTCTTTTTCACCAGGATATTCAAATATAACTTCATCTACCCATGGAGTATCTTCAACAACGAGCAGAGCCATTGCTAAATAATCATTCCAAAAACTCTCTTCATTTGCAAGGTATTCAAGCGATATGGAGGCCTTTGTCTTATCTAATTTTACCTCATGGATAAGGACATCAAAAATTGCCAGATCACTTTCTACTTTATACTCAGGATCCCGAATATCCTCGAATACCAATGTTTCGTAATTATCATTCTTCAAATCTATACAACCGGCATTTAGTGCCAAAATAGGTTCTTCCATGAAATATGCTTCGGCTCGTATATATTCCTGACCGGATTTATTACATGCCGTTTTGGCAACTGATAACAATCGATCATTCAGGTTTTCATCAGGTACGGATTCAAAACGGATAAGAATGAACGGATTATCTATTGCTATATAGCAATCTGTAAAACCTTGAGATTGTAAATCATGCATTATCTCCTGTTCTGTATTATTATCTCCTACAACCAGGGTTCCAATCAATACAAGAGATATTATCAGAAATAATCCTGTCCATATGGAAAAGAAAAAGAGTTTCATTGTATTTCACCTTTTTCCCGCATCATCTGAATATATAGTTTAATTCTTCCAGACTGGGTTTTCAGGTTAAAAGTTCCCAAGTCTTTGGAAATGGAATTAAGATAGGATATATGTTTGCCTGTACTGGTATAACCCGATAAATCATCCATCTCTTTCTCTGCCCAGGCGATTGTTTCAGACCAGGTAGCTCCTGTTTTTCTTTGTTCCCTGGCAAGTTCTTTCACATCCAAATATTCTTTTTCATATTCGGATGCAATCTCTTTCTTGACTCCGAGTTCTATCAGTTGAAGAGCATATTCAAAGGGTTTCGTAAGAGTGTTTGTGGGGATCAGGTTTTTTGGAGGAGATAAAGAGGTTTGTTTATCCTCAACACCACTTGCAATGATATATATTTCAGCCTCTAACTGGTTTACATTCAAATCTTTCTGAGTTTTTTTAATTTTTTCATCATCAGAAAATAATTGGTTGTCTTTCCCAACCTTAATGTAGTCTTTAAAAATTTTACCAAAACCATAAGGTATTTTGTCATTTACCTCTTCAATAATTTTATCTGTTTGTTGATTGACATAATATTTTAATTTAAAGAATAATCCAGGCTGTTCATCTTTTTTAACGAGTATATTTTCATCTTTGTTAACTATTTTTGTATCTGTTCCCTGGAGAGTTTTAATTTCTAATTTTTCTCCCCCGGTTGTAAGACTAATTTTTTTTATTTTATCTTCTGTATTTTCTATTTTATTCTTGATCTCAGATATCTTTATTGTACTATTTTGTAACTTCAGAGTATCCTGATCTATTGAAGGCTCCTTGAAGATTTTCATCCCCAGATCTTTTCTTTTTTCATCTTCGGTTTGATTACTCTTCAATTTATTTAAAAGATCCATATTCATCTGATGAATCTTTTGAAGGGTTTTTTTTTCAGGGCAGCCATTACCATCAACACGAACCCCATTTAGAGTATTGGGACAGGTATCCAAATCGTCCAAAACCCCGTCTCCATCTTCATCCGCCTTTGTTTTTTCAGGCAAACCAAGTAACATTCTAGCTTTATTTGCTAAAAGAGGTCCCATTATCCCATGTAGTTTATAGTATGATGATTCCTGGATGATGACATTACCAATGCGGAAGATCTCGGTCGGAGTAACAACTCTGAAGCTTCCCTCGTAGAGACTACTTTCCTCCGGGATATACCCCTCTTCCCCATAAGAAGTCCCTGAAATAAGAGTATAGGTAACCTGCTCATTATCTTTTGTATTATCCCACTCATTCAGAGTTGTCGTAGTATTCGTATATGGATCTGTTCTATAAGCGTATACATCAGGAAGCATCGCTTTCTTTGCTTCTTCTTCAGTTGGATAATACCCGATAATTACCGTGGCAAAACCATTATCCAAAAGTTGGTATTGCCTCGCTGACCAGGAGCCGCCCATATATTTTTCCCTTACTGCCATATGTGGTACTGACCCTGAGTATGGTTTTTCTTCCCAACCCGGCGGGAGTTCTTTGTTAGTAAGAAAGAAATCACTAACTCCAAGAGTAGATGCACTTATAATCGGAATTAGCGTCAATCCAAAAAATAAAACCAAAAAAAAGAGTAGAATGGTATTTTTCGATATATTCATCTCCTTATTCCTCCATGGTATTGGTTTCCATCATCACCATCACCTCTTCATGACAGTGCGATATTCCTAACCTGAAGCCCTTCTGTTCCCAGTATACTTAAGATTTTCGTTTATTTCTCAAATTTGTATATTAATACCTAGGTTTGGATATTTCTAATTTACTCGGTGTTCAGTCTTCTCTCCCAAAGTAAACCCCCGGGTCAGGAATCAAGTGGCAATTACAAGCCGTTATTCTCCAGGAAATCCTCTGGATCCGCATTACCTGCGTTAATTTCCTTTACAGTCAAAAGGACTCGACTACGACTAAAATGAATACAACGAATTATTTGTGCCATTTAAATATTTCGATCAAACACTTCGTAGTGGACCTATTTTACCAACTTAAACTGTTTATCAAGAGATAATATTCTCCAATCTTCGCAGATATGATTTATAAATTAATATTCAAAGTTCCCTATTTTACTCCGATATCCTTACACAGCCTGAAAAAGACATTATGGAGGCCCGACATGCTTAATACATATTAGATTCGTATCAATGAACAGGATCATAGGGTATGGATATTGCATTTTTCTCATCGGATATTTTTGTGTTCGTGATAATCCCACTCATGATATTCTTTGCACGAATTTGTGATGTCTCTATTGGAACAGTCAGATATATCCTGATTTCACGCGGATTTAAAAAAATTGCTCCAATTTTTGGATTTTTCGAGGTAATAGTCTGGTTGTTGGCCATTGGTCAGGTAATGAAAAATATCACTAATCCAATGTGTTATATTGCTTATGGAGGAGGATTTGCTGCAGGTACATATATTGGTATGGAAATTGAAGAGAGGATGAGACTCGGCCTTTCCATCATCCGGTTGATTTCAGCAAAACCAGCTGAAAATTTTATAGCAAGATTGCGTCAATATGGCTTTGGTGTCACGAATTTTACTGCCTCTGGAGCACGTGGTGAAGTAACAATTATCTATATGGTAGTGAAACGATCTAAAACCCCACAACTAATCACTTTGATTCGTGATTTCAATCCGGATGCATTTTTCACTATCGAAGATGTTAAAAGTGCTTCTAAGGGAATCTTTCCAATTGAATCTGACATATACCCATTTTCATATTTAAAGCATCCTTTTTCTCTTTTTTCCAAACGTAAATAGAACCCGTAAGTCATCGGTTAAGATAATGTGCAACATCAACTAAACCTTCAGATTGTTGTTAGAATTTACTTAATGACCGGAGTAACCTATCCTCACCCAGTATCTTTTTCTAATCATCGCGGGAAATGTTAATAATTATCCCTTAAAAACTGGGTTTACCAATAACCTCTTCAGATTTCTCAAAATACTTTTTCATAATGATTAATATATCTTTTATAAAAAGCCGAGTTAAATTAACAATAATGATTATTAAACATAAGCAACTATAAATATAATTAGTCCTTATTTATGAATAACCTGGTTCTTTACTCATTTAGATATCATAACCCCTGTATCCAGGTTATCTATGCCCGGGATCTTCCTCCTACACCCGGGTTTGTTGTTGATTACCAGGAGGTGAACAGCATGAAAACAAAATATATTACAGATATCACTCGTGTTCCATTCTTTCAGACATTAAGGAAAAGGGAACAGGACATATTGCAACAGGTTACATCATTGTACCCATTTCGTGTATCAGAGCACTATCTTTCATTAATAGATTGGAATAATCCAAAAGACCCGTTAAAAGGGATTATCTTCCCAAATCCGGAAGAATTGAAAATGACCGGAACCCAGGATCCATCACTGGAAAAGCAGTATACTGTTCAGAAGGGATTACAACATAAATATCCCCAGACAGCCCTCCTGCTCTTATCTGATGTGTGTGGAGGTATCTGTAGGTTTTGTTTTCGAAAACGCCTCTTTATGGACTGTGAGCGTCAGACAATCCGGGATTATACTCCTGCTCTTCGATACATCAGAGATCATCCGGAATTAACGGATGTTCTGCTCTCTGGTGGAGATCCTTTTATCCTCCCGACAAAAATACTCAAAAAAGTGATTGAAGAACTTCAGGAGATTCCCCATGTGGGTATCATTAGAATCGGGACAAAGATGCTTGCATATAACCCATATCGGATAACTGATGACCCCGAATTAATATCTCTTATACAGTCTTATTCAAACGGTGAAAAAAAGATCTACATTATGGCCCACTTTAATCATCCAAACGAATTATCCCCTAAAACTTTAGAAGCAATTCGTTTACTTCAGCATGCAGGAGCTGTGTTGGTAAATCAAACCCCTGTGATTGATGGGGTAAACAGTGATCCAAGGGTAATGTCTGATCTATTCAGGAAGTTGGCATCCCTAGGAGTATCTCCCTATTACGTCTTTCAATGTCGGCCGACGATCGGAAACTGGGTCTATACGGTTCCGGTGGAACGTTCATATCATATTATTCAGAGTGCTTTTGAGCGTTGTTCAGGTCTGGCAAAACGGGCCAGGTTCATCATGTCACATAGTTCTGGAAAGATTGAAGTCGTCGGACAGAGTAACCATAATATTTTTATGAGGTACCATCAGGCAGCTGATCCCCTCGACTCTCACAAATTTCTGATTTGCCAGTCAAACCCCCGGGCCAGGTGGTTTGATGAGTATGAGGCTTTCTCTCCAGGTACAGGTCCGATTCGTGAATGGTTGTTTGAAAGTGATACGGGGATCTACACCGGGACAACTATCTAACCTTAATTTTCAAGAATTTACAGAAATGGTCTTTAAATCAGGTCTTTCTCTTTTAAAATAAATAAGAATTGAATGATACTCTCCGGTTTCTAGAAAACCCGTTCACATAATGAACCTGGTTATGACTCCATGGATTTTTTCGGCAGGAAGAGAGTAAAATTGAACAAACGGCGGAGATACCTTCTTCATTATTCCGAACAGGTTCCAAATCATCCGGTTACTGATGATATTCTCGATGCCATAGAAAATGGTCTTTTCATTAATGCCATATTGACGAAGAAGTGATTCCACATCAATCATTTCCATATATCCTGTTTCTATGCTGAATACAGATAACCCTCTTTCGAGTTCTTCCTGGTAGTATGTGCTCACCCCAAATGGATACCCTTTAATTCTAATTGAAACCAGGATATTCTTTTCATAAATGATATTATTTTGAAAGAAAATTTTTCCGATATATGGAGATATGAAATTAATATCTGAAGTAAAATATAAGGCGGCCCCTGAAATTTTACAAATACTCTGATATAATTGGTTATACTGATCGGCAAACTCATCATACGGGATTGGTTTGAGTGTAGAATAGAGCTTTTTCTGTCCGCTGATAAATATAATGATGATCATGAATGGAATGGCTGCAAGGATTAGTGACCAGTACCCCCCATGAGGTAATTTTGTCAGTGATGCCAGGAGGAATGTCGCATCTATTACGAGTAATAAAGCCATAACCCCAACCTTGAATGGTTCCTTTTTCTTAAAGAAGATTAATAAAAGCATTAAGGCAGAAATTGTCATATTTCCGGTAACGGCGAGGCCATAGGCAGCTCCGAGGCTTTCCGAAGACTGGAATGTTAACATAACAATAAGCACAGAAATTAAAAGCAGCCAGTTTACTGCATCAATATAAATTTGTGACTTCAGAGAAGATGAAGTAAAATCGATCTTCATTTTGGGAATTATCCGTGTTGTCATCGCCTGGTAGACGATAGAAAACATCCCGCTTATCATTGCCTGGGATGCAATAATCGTTGCGAAGATACTCAGAAGAAGAAATGGAATGTATAAGGGTCCTACATGTGATGAGACCATTGAGAAGAGAACCGACTCCGTGGATCCATGTTGCAGGACAAATGCTCCCTGCCCAAGATAACTGAGAATAAGGGCTGGAAAAACCAAGTACCATCCTCTCACTATTGGTTCCCGACCGAGTTGTCCCATGTCTGCATATAGGGCTTCTCCTCCGGTAATACATAGTACTACGGCAGATAATACAAGCAATGATACAATTCCATTTTCAAGTAAAAACCCGAGTGCATAAACCGGATTTAAAGCCAGAATAATCTGTGGTGCCCCGATTAGTGCAATTAGGCCAGTTATCGAAAGTGATGCAAACCAAACCAGCATAACCGGGCCGAACAACCATGATATCTGTTCAGTTCCATGTCTTTGAATACTGAAAAGTGCAATGGCAATAATGGCAGCAATTCCGACGAGAATAGCTGCAGATGTAGTTTCCAACCCAGGAACATATCTTATTCCTTCAACCGCAGAAAGGATGCTAATTGCCGGTGTGATAATCCCATCACCCATAAACAAACAGATTCCAATTATTGCCAGGAATGAGATGTAAGGGACCAGTAATTTCCCTTGGAGGTGTGATAATAACACTTCCTTTAAAACAATGGTCCCTCCTTCACCTTTACTGCTAATACTCATTGCCAGCCAGACATACTGGATTGATATAACAAGAAACAGACTCCAGAATATTAATGAAATAAATCCAAAAATATTCTTTTCCGTGGGAGTTATTACAAGAAGAATAATACTTATGGTATAGATTGGACTCGTTCCGATATCACCAAAAACAAGCCCTAATGATTTTAAGACACGGGATTCACCAAAAGTCAGATTCATCACTTAATATATCAAAAGAAGAATTATAGGGCTTCTGGTTTGATAGTCATAAGTAATAATCAAAAATACAAAATCTTAAATCAAAACAAATAATTAAAAGGGAACTTAATATTTTCATTAGTAATTTTCGGAGATTACTATGGAACATAATCGAATTATGGAGTGATTATGGTCTCACTCCCATTTTTTGTTGCACCTACAAAGCGGATCCTGGTTATCGCAATTATTGTTGGATTAATAGCCGGAGTAGGTTCCCTTCTTTTTTTTGAAGGTTTGAAGTGGGGGACAGCATTTTTTATGGGTTATCTGCTTCATTACGCATATCCTCAGGAAGGGCAGACAGTAACTGAGATCAGTCTGTGGTCCGAACCGGATTCTCTCATGTTATTGATTCCTATTCTCTGTTTTGGAAGTCTTTTAACCGGAATTCTGGTAACCAGGTTTGCACCTGAAGCTGAAGGCCATGGTACTGATGCTGCAATCAGGGCTTTTCATGGTGAAGGAAAAATACGGAGGCGTATTCCACTTTTAAAAGCGGTTACTGCAATTCTAACGATTTCTACCGGAGGAAGTGCCGGAAGAGAAGGGCCTTCCGCCCAGATTTCCGCAGGTTTTGGGTCCATGGTAGCTGAAATGCTGAACCTGAGTCCAGCCGAGAGAAGGATTGCTCTTACCACCGGGATTGGGGCAGGTATTGGGACAATATTTAAAGCTCCGCTGGGTGGCGCAATCCTTGCAGCAGAAGTTCTCTATACCCGTGACTTTGAATCTGAAGCAATAATTCCCTCATTCCTGGCTTCTATTATTGGTTACTCCATTTTTGGTTTTTTTGAAGGATATTCTCCGATCTTTGCCCTGCCATCACACATGTGGACTATCCCGCAGATACCAATGTTTATCCTGCTTGGAATCCTGTGTGCGGGATTTGGTTATCTTTATATCTTCACTTTTTACTGGTCACGTGACCGGTTTGAAGAGATATTTAACCGATACAATCTCCCCGCCTTTCTTAAACCGGTTTCTGGTGCCATATTCCTTGGAATACTGGTTATGGTGCTTGCGCAGATCTCACCTGAAGGAGAAATGGTTGGGCTTGCAAGTCTCGGATCCAGTTATGGATATACCCAGCTGATGCTCTATTCTATGGTCCCCCTTGTAGTTATGATCCTGCTCCCTTTTATGAAGATTATTGCAACATCCCTGACACTGGGGTCCGGTGGGAGTGGAGGGGTGTTTGCCCCCGGTCTGACGATTGGTGCGGCAATCGGGGGAGCCCTTGGCACAGCTTTGTATATGATTAATCCTGCTTATGTGCCTCTTGAAACGATTCCAGTTTTTGTGATTGTAGGAATGATCTCACTATTCGGGGCTGTTGCAAATGCCCCAATCGCTGTACTAATCATGGTCGTTGAGATGGTTGGAAGTGTCACCATATTAGTCCCGGCCATGGCTGCTGTAGCAATTTCTAACCTGCTGACCGGTGAGTATACTATCTTCCAGCAACAGGTACCAACGAAAGCCCAGTCAGGAGCACACAGGGGAGAGTACGATCGTGCAACCCTTGAACAAATCCGGGTTTTTAATGCAATGATCCCCCTTTCAGATGTAATCACCCTCTCTCCAACCGATGATAGCATGAGTGTCATGGATTGTATCATCAATACTGATCACAGCGGGTTTCCAGTCGTTGATAAAAATCAACTCATAGGGATTGTTACAAATCAGGATGTCCGAAAGGTATGCAGAATGGAACCATGTCCAAAAATAAAGGAAGTCATGACTTCAAATCCGGTTGTTATCAATCCGGAGAATACTCTTGAAGATGCCCTTGAACTCATGGTCAATAACAACTTTCATCATCTTCCTGTTGTTGATAAAACATCCCCGGAGATATTGCTTGGTTTTATTTCCAGGACAGATATTATGATGGCATATGCCAGGATAAAAACAACCTCATGCCTGAATACGGAAAAAAAAGAGATTTGAATTCAATAATCCCTTATATCCTTTCACTCAAATTTTTTTGGACAATGGATGCAGCCGGATTTTGTCCAGATCATCACACAGTGCCTGCGCAGAATAATATCTATCCTTGGGATCGATTGCTATACATCGGAGGATAATATGAAGAATATCAGCGCCTTCTGATTGCTGAAATACTGCCTCGCAACCGTCCGGCACTTCTGCTTTCCCTGTGAGAAGTTCTGTAAAGATCATTCCTATTTGCCACAGATCGGTGGCTGGGCTGCAGTCCGGAGGTTTTTGGCGCTGTTCAGGTGCAGCATACCTGGGAGAGTAACCTGATACCGACCACCGGGATGACCCGGACCTTGAAAGACCCCAGTCGGTGAGTTTAGGTACCCCTTCACCGGTCAGGAGGATGTTTGTCGGTTTAATATCACAATGAATTATCCCCAGGTTATGGGCATAGATAAGGGCTGACACCAGGTTATCAAAAATTTCCAGGGCACGGGAAATTGAAACAGGTCTTTTAATCATTGCTAATGAATCCGGGAGGTATTCCATCTCTATATATGGAACGGGAAGGATATTTGCTGAGAGAACGGTAACAATATTTGGGTGATTAAGTTCCTTCCACAGGCTTATTTCCTGCATAAATGACATTCCCGTCTGCTCATCAGCACCTTTCGGAACCTTTACGGCGACTGGAGAATTGTCTGCGATCCGTTCTGCATACCATATTGATCCGACTCCCCCTTCGGTGATAATCCGCACATTCCTGTACCTGTCTTTTGAAAGAGGAAACCCAGGAGTATCACCAGATAAATCTGCTCTGGTCAAATAACTTACAGTTATGTTTTTTGTCACGATATATACTCCAAGAAGAAGGGAAAGGCTAAGGAAACCAAACACAAGCATTGGTTCCGGATACATTGTCTGGAGTAAATTTGACGACTGGCGGGAGAAGAGAAGGATACTTAATGTCATTGTCCCGAATATTATCAGCATAAATCCGGAGATAAGCAGAATCCGTGCTGGAAGATATGATTGGAAGATTAATCCCAGATGAACAACGATTAGAACTGAAAAAAGAAAAAGAAATGAGGGCAGGGAGAGGGCAATCCCGGCTCCGCCCCCATATCCGTGCCTCACCGGGGCCGATATTAGTAATGCAACCAGTATGAGATAGTTTATCGCCAGAAACAGGTTGATTATCAGATTTGACAGGGTTCTTGCAGTTTCTCCCTTCTGTCTAGCAGGAGTATTAGTAAGAATCGTGGTTTTCATACTTGTATATTTGAGTATCAGATTTTTCCTGTCTGAAACAGGAGGCCTGCTCCTAGTGGGCCCGGAGAGAGTTCTATCAGGTCTCCATCCCTAAGTAATGCCGGTTCATGCGATACAGGGATGCCGTTTACCTTGGTTCCCCCTTTGCTGCTTCCTTCAGAGATAGTCCAATAACCACCCTGTTTCCTAATCCACGCATGAGGACGTGATACACGGCTTACTGAACGGTAATCTTCGGGTATAAGAATTGCAGGTTCTGGAGAAGATCCGTCCCACCCGTCCTCAACTCGCCCAATCCGGTATAAATCTCCGGTAAGATCATATGGTCTTCCATTCTCCGGTCCGTTTGTTATCACAAGTCCCGGTCCTGTACCCGGCAGGATACCTTTTAATCCATCCCTTGCTGATTCAAGACGTTTTAATAATCCACTCTCAGTTTTACTTGCAACCGATGAGAATATTGTAAGGCTTCTAAGGGTATGGTCCAGGCCGCCCGGAACCAGAGCATAGTAAAAGACCGGTTGCCCCTGATTTGCCGGTTCCTCTGACACACCGATCTCTTTCCTGATAAGTCCGAGGGATTGGAGCCGGATCAGGTGTTTTTTGGTATTTTCATAACTGGTCTCAATTTTATGAGATATCTGTCTCACAGTCCGGGGTCTGGTCCCGACATAAGAGAGAATATTGAGACGAACCGGACTTGCAAGGACATCGAGGTATTCTGAAAGATCAGATATGAATTCAGGATCTGATCCTGTCAGGATCGTCCGCTCTTCGAGTGGTTCAGGTTCATCAGACTCCATTTTTATTTCACCTCTCTTGTTTGTTGGCGGCCAATGAATATCAATGTCTACCCCCAGATAACCCCGTGGTTTATGGAGGTAACCTGACTCATTTTGGGCGCTTATATGTGACAAGGTTGTATTAGTAAATATGCACCGCAAAAGCGGTGAAGAGGTAAATCATGAAAGGAATAACAGTAGTCCTTATTATGGGACTTATTGCCCTTGCCATAATCCTGCCTGCATCTGCTGCAGGTCCGGGTGGAAATGGAAAGATGCTACAGAACGCGACATGTTCCGGGCTAAACAACGGAAATTGTACGAATCCGAATTGCCAGCAGATTGGTTTTCTGAATAACCAGACCCCGTCCATGGATGGAACCGGGATGCAGTATGGCAAGTTAGGGAGTGGCCGGGCAAATGGTGGTCAATCAGGTCAGTGTGACCAGGGATGTGGTAACAGTTACGGAATAAACTCCAGGTAAAAAAGTGATTCACGATGAAGAGGAAGACCGTCACCCAGGTAACGACAGTTCTGCTTCTCATAGCAATCATCATCTGTATCATTACCGGGTTTATCAAATGGCCTGGGCTTATCACCGCTTTGGGTCTGACATATCGTCAGGTACCCGTTGCTCTGATAACGAAAATCCATGACTGGTCGGGCCTTTGTATAGTGGTTCTTACTCTCCTTCATATATATCAGTTCAGAGGTATGATGAAGAGGATGACCCTGGGAATAATGCAATATAAGAGTCAATCATGAACAAAAAACTTATAATCTTAATTATCCAGGTATTCTGCCTCGTTAGTTTTGCCGCAGGCATTGTATCTGCACAGCCTTCATCGAGTACTGACGGATGTCAGGATCCACTTCTGGCAGCCCAGAGTGATGAAAAGAAAGTGATCACGGACTCATCAGGAAACCTCACACTAATTGATGAGGATACACAGGCTGAAGCTGATGCACTCGCAGGAACCTGCCCGAAAGGGTTTCACTGCAGTTGTCCAGGATGCCCGTTATACAGCGACCTTGACGAGGATAACTTCTGTGATCATGGTGAAGAACCAGAGGATATCTCAGAAAACTAACCTTTTTTGCCCTGAATATTTATTTTTCCAGGGATCCGAAGTGAATTATTACATCCATTAATATTTGTTATCAACTGGAAAATTCTGCTTAACTCGGTTCCCGAACCTTGCCATATATTTGGTCATCTTTTCATTAAGCACACTTATAATGGGAAAAAAGAAAAAGTACTCCATGCTTCAGGAACTTGATGTTGAGAGATGGATAAAGCAGAGGCGATCGAACCTTGATGAAGCAAAAAAATCAGCAGCAGAGATAATTAATATCATTCGCAATGAGGGTGACAAGGCTCTTCTCAGGATGGCGAGAAAGTATGAACCTGATATTGATTCAATAAAGATCTCACAGGATGAGATTGATGCTGCTTACGATGAGGTCGATGATTCCCTTGTGGAGAGTATTATCGAGGCAGAAGTACGAATCACCCAATTCCACGAACGCCAAAGGGATCATGATCTATGGCTTGAAGAGATCGAACCAGGTATCACACTTGGTGTCAAGACAACCGCCCTGGACCGGGTAGGCTTTTATATCCCTGGAAGAAGGGCAGCATACCCTTCGACGGCACTCATGAATGCGATACCCGCAATTGTTGCAGGTGTTCCTGATATGTGTGCATGTTCTCCCCCGCCTATCCTTCCACTCACACTTGTAGCGTTGGATATTGTGGGAGTAGAAGAGATCTACCGGATTGGCGGAGCACAGGCTATTGCTGCGATGGCTATCGGAACTGAAAGTATTAAACCAGTGCGTAAAATTACAGGGCCGGGAAATGCATATGTCACAGCTGCAAAGATGCTTCTCAGGGAAGATGCTGAGATCGATTTCCCGGCCGGGCCAAGTGAGATTGGTATCCTAGCTGATAGTTCGGCAAATCCGGCATTTATCGCCATTGATATTCTTGCCCAGGCTGAACACGACCCTGATGCGGCATGCATTCTTATAACAACGGACAAATCACTTGTTGGAAAGGTAGACGATGAACTATGCAGTCTGCTTGAAGAGTTACCAAGAAAGGAGATTATTACACAGGCTCTCTCCCATTCAGGATATATCACAACTCCCGATATTGATTCGGCCATATCTGCAATGAACCAGGTAGCCCCGGAACACCTCTCTATTGCTGTAACAGATTCACTTCCTGTTCTTAATGCAATAAAAAACGCGGGTTCTATCTTTGTTGGTCCATACACGCCGGTTGCTGCAGGAGATTATGCATCCGGGACAAATCATGTTCTACCCACGGCAGGGTATGCTTCGACATATTCAGGGCTTAATGTAAGTCACTTTTGCAAAACATCAACTGTTCAGATCATTACAAAGCCGGGCCTTGAGGCTATCGGTGATGTCATTGAAAACATAGCCGATGCAGAAGGGCTACAGGCCCATGCCAAATCTGTCCGTATCAGGCGATCTTTCAGGTAACCGAAGTAATAACCCGGCCATTCCCGATCGCCTATTTTTCTTCGGTGAGGATTCTGAAAAGCCAGTTATTAAGAAACGGGGCCGAAAGCCAAAAATATCCTCAACAAGGCTCCATCCCAATTCACTTTCACATGAAGTTCTAATGGCATCAGTCGGTGCATACCCCCCATCAGTGCAAAACACCGAAAAAACCTTAATAATCCTGAATCTCCCGGCACGTGGTAACATACCCCTCTTGTCTGATGATCCGGCGGCCGGAGAGGATATCTCATTTATGCCTTTTGAAATTCCTGCCTTATCAGTTCCATTATTAGATCTCTACCACTTTCTTCCTATGATGAATGAACTGCGATTACAACCGTGCCATTTGAAACATTATTAATTCTGGTATGTCAATGATATTCTATTGCACGAGAGGCAGGTAACTTCTGGATATGATTGAGGAGATAGAGCGTATCAGGGCCGCTGAATTGGATGCGACACTGAGGATTGAAGCGGCAAAAAGAGAGGCGGATATTCTGATACGAAAGACCGGGGAAGATGCTGCAGTGTTATTTGAGAAACGGAGAGGGGAGGCAGAATCTGAAGTAAGAAAGATCCGTGAAAATGCTCATACAATGACCCTGACCTTCTCTGAGGATATCAACGAAAAAGCAGATCGTGAGGTGGAAGAGATATTTGCCAGAGGAGAACTCTTCATTCCTGAGGTAGTGGATCTCATCGTGAAGAGGACAATAGGGGGGTCTGATGTTTTATCCGGCAAGAATGGATAGAGTAATGATCGGGGTGCATCAGTCATGGAGAGAGCCCCTCCTTTCTACTCTTCAGAACATGGGAGAAGTAGAGATTATTGATATAAAGCAGTCTTCTTTCGATTGCGGTTCTATTCTATCATCTTCTCCTGATTCATACATTCTGGACAGACTCACACATACGGCTTTTAAGATGGATCAGATTATCGAATCCTTTATCCCCTTCTTACCAAAGAAACCATCCGGTATTAAAAATCTATTTGAAAAGCCTGATGATACCCGTCTGCCTGCATCCGGTTCAGATATTACTCAAACACTGGATCAGGCAGATAATTTGATCGAATCATCCCAGGGAATACTTAATGGAATAGAGTTGTTGAAAGAGTATTCCGAAGAAAAATCCCGAATTGAGGTAATTATCGGGAATCTCGGGCTTGTTGGAGAAATTGTTCCAAATATATGCGATATTGGGTTATCAACCTTTATCTTTCTTATAGTTGGCAAGGGTGATGACTCAACAGGAGAGATTGGGAGATCTGTTTATGAGGTCTCTTCTGATGAGATTATTGTGAAAACTTATCAAATGGGTAGTGAATCACTTGTTCTCTGTATCGGTATGCGCGAATACTTCTGGCGTGTTGAAGAGATCTTCAAATCCCATGGTGTAACCCCAATTCTTTTTCCAGAGGGATACAAGGGAAAACCAACCGAACAATTAAATATTGAGAGGGAACGACTATCTCAAATCCAGGTTTTGATTGATGATAAGAAAGCAGCAATTCAAAAGCAGGTTCAGGATATCCTTCCGGATCTGTACGCATCCCTTGAGGAACTTACGATAAGGAGAGGCCGGCAGGATATATTAAAAAAAGCAGGATCAACGAGAGATATGTTTCTTCTGGAGGGCTGGGTGAGGCATAAGGATACTCCTGTATTGGAATCTCTAGTCAGAAAAACCTCACAGGACGAATATTTTCTCTCTTCCCGTCCTGCCACGGCTGATGAAGATGTTCCTGTGAGATATGACAACCCGTCCTGGCTGAGACCGTTTGAAATTCTTACCACTACATTTGCAAGACCCAGATATAACGAGATAGATCCAACCCCTTTTTTTGCGCCGGTCTTCCTTTTCTTTTTCGGAATGATGCTTGGTGATGCGGGTTACGGATTTGTCATTACGCTGGCTAGTCTTTTAATCCTCAGAATAAAGGGGACTGATCCCATGTATCGTGACATGGGAATTATTCTGTTATGTGCAGGAGTGGCTGACATAATCTGTGGAACAATCCAGGGTGGATGGTTCGGTGATCTTCCATCGAAATTTTTCGGTGTCACTCCACCTTTCGTACTGATAGATCCTCTTAAGTCTCCAATAGTCCTCTTCCTGTTCGCGCTTATAATCGGGACTATCCATATTAACCTGGGTATCCTTATTGCATTATGGGAAAACATCAGGATTCAGGCATACAAAACTGCGTTTCAGGATCAGGTGATCTGGTTTATCCTGCAGCCGGCTGCGGCACTTTTAATCGCCACTTTCTTCGGATGGATAACACTTACAACAAATCTGCTACTCATGGCCGGATTTGCTGTAGGTTTCTGCCTGGTTGTACTCTTTTACTCACGGGGTCCGATGGGTTTTTTCAGTCTTACCGGGTTTCTGGGCGACTGGCTTTCATATGTACGTATCCTTGCCCTTGCCCTTGCAACAGGAGGAATAGCTATGACCATCAATCTGCTCACAGAGATGATTGCATCGGCAAGTCCGTATCTGCTCATACCTGCAATCATCTTCTGTATTCTCGGGCAGACTTTCAACCTGGCAATTCAGACACTCGGGAGTGTAATTCATGCACTCAGGCTTCACTATATTGAATTTTTCGGGAAATTTTACTCAGGAGGGGGACGCTCATTTATCCCATTCAAAGAGGATCGGAGATATACAATGACCAGAGAGGAGAATTAAAATGATCGGAACAGGAGCAGTGTTAATGGCTATTGGTGCAGGTCTTTCAGTGGGATTTTCTGCAGTAGGGGCCGGAATAGGTGTCGGGATAGTCGGAGCAGCAGCTTCAGGTGTGATATCAGAACGACCTGAAAAGTTTGGTATGGCCCTTGTTTTTTCAGCGATTCCTCAAACCCAGGCTATCTATGGGCTTTTAATCGGCATACTTATCCTGCAGTCAGGTGGTTTTTTTAGTGGAGGAACCCAGGATATTCCTGTCTCTGTAGGATTTGTGGCAATTGCAGCAGGACTTGCAATGGGTCTTGCCGGCTTCTCAGCGATCGGCCAGGGGATTGCGGCAGCTTCAGGAGTAGCTCATACTGCAGAAAAACCGGAAATGTTTGGAAAAGGAGTTGTATTTTCAGCGGTATGCGAAACACAGGCTATATACGGACTTCTCGTTGCGATCCTGATTCTTGCCCTTACCGGGGTGCTTTCGGGGGATTTCACCGTAGATATAAATGTAGCTATAGGCCTGATAGGAGCCGGGCTTGCCGTCGGGCTTGCCGGTTTTTCTGCAATCGGTCAGGGTATCACCTGTTCTGCCGGAATAGCAGCTACTGCAAAAAATACGGATGCTCTGGGTAGAAGTCTGGTATTCGCCGCAATGTCTGAGACATTTGCAATCTTCGGACTTTTGATTGCGATTCTGATCATGTTCGGGCTTGGACTTTTCAGTGTTTAATAGAGGAGAGTATGAGTACTTCTACAATCATCAGCAGGATTGAAAACGAATCTTCCAAAGAAGTATCACGGATTCTGAAACAGGCTGAAGAGGAATGTGAAAGAATTCTAGAATTAGGGAGACATAAGGCTGACGAGGAGTATTCCCGTATCGTAAAAGCAGGCAGGCGTGCTGTCGATCAGGAGATGAGTGAGATCAGGTCCAGGAAGAGAATTGAGGCAAGAAACAAGGTCAGAATTGCAAGGGAAACACTTATATCCAGATCATTTGATGAAGCAGTTCATAAACTTCAGGATATCCGTTCGCATCCTGCATATCCTGATATCTTCTCCAGATTATGTGAAGAAGGGCGGTTGATTCTTGAATCTGATGCCATTCTTATTACTATTGATCAGAGAGATCGCCTCCTCGCCGATTCAATAGCTCTGAAATATGCCAAAGCCGGGATTACGCTGACATTTGCAGAGCTCCAGTCTCCAACATCGGGAGGAATGATAGTGCATCGATCTGATGGTGCCTATGTGGATAACACGGTTGAAACCAGGCTCGAGAGGGGAAGACGCGATCTCCTCATCGAAATAGCAGAAATACTCTTTCAGAAGGATTCCATCAGATGACACCTGATCCTGATTTTATTGCCCTTCTTAGTAATGTTGCATCTGATCTTACTCCCCTTACAACTGGAGTGCTTATCCTTGCGATATTTCTTATTCTTCTTGCAATTCTCGGGACAGCCGGGTATATGACTACCCTTCTTTCTATAGCTTCATATGCCTATCCGATAGCCAGGATGAAGGCAATTGGTGTCCCCTTTATTCTGGATTCTAATCTTCAGGAATTACTGGATACCGGAAGTGTTACTGAATGTTTGGGCCGGCTGAAAGCGGCAGGACATCCTTTGGGCAGTGTAAAACTATCAGATCCCGATTCACTGGAGAGTTACCTGATAAGAGGCTGGTACGAGGAGATCTCACTTCTCGCCTCTATCGTGCCCTCCAATGTATCTCCATTCTTTGAAGCATATCTTGAGCAGGCAGAAGTTGCCGAGATAAAGCGGATCATCCGGTTGATTCACGGGCAAAAGAGTACGCTACTCAACTCTGAACGGATAATACCGGTGGGAGTGATAACTTCGGATCTGATAGAGAATGCCATCCGATCACATGGACTTGAAGATTGTATCAGGCATTTTCATGCAACCCGGTACGGAGCACCCCTTGAGACTGCTTTTTTTTCATGCCCTGATTGTGATTCAATTCTACCTTTGGAAGAGGCTTTGGATCGGGTTGCATACGGGGATCTCAGGGTATCAGCCGGGATGATCCGTTCTGATATGGCCTCACCATACCTGGATTACATGGGACAGGTAATTGACATTCAAAACCTTAAAACGCTGATCAGAGCAAAACATGGAGGGTGGGATGATGCGGATATCCTTCCCTGCCTGATGGAAGGGGGTCATACATTTCCGTTATGGCGGGTGATTCAACTTAATGAGATGAAGAGTGTTCCGGATCTTATAAATCAGATATCCGGTACCGTGTTTGATCCGCTGTTCAGCCCGATTTTGCATCTCTACCCGAATTCAGACAGTCTTCTGTTCTTTGAACTTGCTCTTGACAGGTATCATTTAAGCCTTGCGGAACGGATATCACTAGTATACTATCACACCGGTGGGCCTTTGATCGCATATCTGGTTGAAAAAGGGTTTGAGATGCGTAACATAAGGGTGATCCTCTCGGCAATCTCATCAGGTGTATCTCCTGATCAAATTCAAAAGTATCTTGTGTCCGAACAACTGGAGATGGTATGAAGATTATCATAATCGGGGATAAAAAACTTGTGCTAGGGTGTGCCCTGGCAGGGGTTAAGGAGGGATATGTGGCAGATGATATTAGTACAGTAAGGGAAGTCTTTTTTCGCTGTATGGAACGGACTGATATAGGGATTATTCTCATCGGCGAAGAAGTTGCGGAAATGATTCATGATGAGATACAAAACGCAAAGAGAAGTATACATCTCATCCCTGTGATAACCGTAGTCCCTGACATATCTTATGAGTTGGCACAGACGGGTTTGCAGAACCAGAGGGATGAAAGTGTTCAGGAGTATCTGATAAAATGACAGAGTCTGCGGAAATTATCAGGGTTACCGGACCGGTTGTTGAAGCCAGGGGGATGACTGGCTGCAGGATGTATGAGACGGTAAGAGTTGGTAAAGAAGAACTTATCGGTGAGATTATCATTCTTGAAGGAGATCGGGCAACCATTCAGGTATATGAGGAGACTACAGGACTGACACCTGGTGAACCGGTCGTAAGAACTTACATGCCTCTCTCGGTAGAACTCGGACCAGGGCTCATGGGGACAATATTTGATGGAATAGAGCGTCCTCTGCAGACAATTCTGGAAGAGACCGGGGATATGATCCACAGGGGAGTAGTTGCCCCAGCTCTTAACCGACAAACCAGATGGAAGTTTTCACCCCTTTGTATTACCGGGAATTCCATAAGAGAAGGAGACAGGATCGGTAAAGTGGATGAGACACTCTCGGTTGTTCATTATATTCTTGTTCCCCCTGGAATAAATGGAAAAATCCTTTCGATAGTTGAGGAAGGATCCTATACAGTTGAGACTCCCGTTGCAGTTATCATTACAGAACAGGGGGATATTTCGATCACCATGGTGCAGCGATGGCCGGTCAGGGAGGGAAGACCGATAAAGGCTAAACGTGATCCAGACGAACCGCTTATCACCGGCCAGCGGATTATTGATACACTCTTCCCCCTTGCCAGGGGAGGGACTGCTGCTATCCCCGGACCTTTCGGTTCAGGGAAGACGGTAGTACAGCAGCAACTCGCAAAATGGGTGAATGCAGATATCATAGTTTATATCGGGTGTGGTGAGCGTGGCAATGAGATGGCCGACGTCCTTTCAGAGTTTCCAACTCTCAAAGATCCGAGGACCGGGTATCCGCTCAGTTCCAGGATGGTTCTCATTGCAAATACGAGTAATATGCCTGTTGCAGCGAGAGAAGCATCAGTATACACGGGAATGACAATCGCTGAATACTACAGGGATATGGGGTACAATGTTGCCCTTATGGCAGATTCAACCTCCCGCTGGGCAGAAGCGATGAGGGAGATATCAGGCAGACTTGAAGAGATGCCCGGGGAGGAAGGATATCCTGCTTATCTATCTTCACGCCTCGCTGATTTTTATGAACGGGCAGGAAAAGTCGGGATTCTTGGGAGCGAAGACTTTGAGGGATCAATTTCGGTAATTGGTGCGGTCTCCCCGCCAGGAGGGGATTTTTCAGAACCGGTAACCCAGAATACTCTTCGTATAGTCAAAGTGTTCTGGGCTCTCGATGCAGACCTTGCCTATCAAAGACATTTTCCCGCAATTAACTGGCTTATGTCCTATTCACTCTATAGTGATATCGCAGGAAGATGGTGGTCAGAACATATCGGGAGCGATTTTGACCTTCTAAAGCACGAATGTCTGAAGATATTACAGAGGGAGAGTGAACTTGAGGAGATAATCAGGCTTGTCGGGCCTGAAACACTCCCTGAACAGGATCGCCTGGTTCTGTTCAAGGCTGAAGTGATAAGAGAGGATTTCCTTATGCAGTATGCTTTTCATCCGGTTGACACATATACAAGTCCGGAGAAGCAATACCTGATGCTCCGTACTATCTTCGATCTCTTTGATGCCACTGATGAAGCTGTTGAAAGGGGGATATCTGTTTCTGAAATCAGATCTATGCCAGTTTCAGCCAGGCTTGCACGTATGGGCACAACACCTCCGGATGAAATGGATGACTATATGCCTGTTATAAAGGCGGAGATTGAATCTATCAAAAAGTTTCAGGGGAAACTCTTATGAACAGGAAATCCCGGACTTATGTCTCTGTTTCCAGAGTAGTAGGTCCGCTTATGGTTGTCGATGGTGTAGAAGGAGTTTCGTATGGTGAACTCGTTGAGATCACAATGCCATCAGGTGAAAAGCGGCTTGGACAGGTACTTGAGACCACTACCACCCGGGCAATGGTGCAGGTTTTTCAGGGAACCCGCGACCTGGATACTGATATCACCCAGGTGAGGTTTACCGGCGAACCAATGATGATTGCACTCTCTGAAGAGATGCTCGGACGGGTGTTTAACGGGATTGCCAAGCCCATCGATGGTGGTGGCCCTGTGATACCTGATGTTATCCGTGACATTTATGGCTCCCCGATAAATCCTGCTGCACGGGAACATCCCCGGGATTCAATCAAGACAGGCATCTCTTCAATTGATGGAATGAATACTCTGGTAAGGGGGCAGAAACTTCCTATCTTTAGTGGTGCAGGACTGCCCCATAACTCACTTGCAGCCCAGATTGCACGGCAGGCTGCAGTCATAGGTCAGCAGGAATCTTTTGCAGTAGTATTCATTGCAATGGGAATCACTTATGAGGAGTCATCCTTCTTTATCAGAGAGTTTGAACGAAGCGGAGCCCTTGAGCGTTCGGTTCTCTTTCTGAACCTTGCTGATGATCCTGCAATCGAACGATCTATCACACCGCGTATGGGACTGACCTGTGCCGAGTACCTTGCTTTTGATAAAGGAATGCATGTACTTGTCATAATGACCGATATGACCAATTATTGTGAGGCACTAAGAGAGATAGCCGCTGCACGTGAGGAGGTTCCGGGAAGAAGGGGGTACCCGGGTTATCTCTACACTGATCTTGCATCTCTTTTTGAACGTGCAGGCAGGATTGCTGGAAAAAAAGGTTCTATTACTCAGATTCCGATTCTTACAATGCCTGATGATGATATCACCCATCCGATCCCTGATCTTACAGGGTATATTACCGAAGGACAGATCGTTCTCTCTCGTGAACTGCATCATCTTGGTATTTATCCCCCGGTTGATGTCCTTCCCTGTCTCTCACGTCTTATGCAGGGAGGGATTGGTGAAGGCAGGACGAGAAAAGATCATGGAGACCTGAAAAATCAACTATATTCTGCATATGCAAGAGGGATTAAACTGAAAGGGCTTGTAGCTGTAATGGGAGAAGAAGGACTTACTCCTCTTGATAAAAAGTATATCACATTCTGCAACCGGTATGAACAGGAGTTCATCAAACAGGGAACTGATGAAGATCGCTTATTTGAGGAGACCCTGGCTCTTGGATGGAAACTCCTGTCAGGTCTTCCGAAGGATGAACTAAAGCGAATAGATCCTGCGTTCATCGAAGAATACTATCCGTCATGAGCACTATATGCCAAGAAGAACCCTGACACAGGTAAGACCAACCAGAATAGAACTTCTCAAACTTAAGCGGCGGGTGATGATCGCTGAGAAGGGCAGTGACCTGCTTGAAGAAAAACTGGATGCACTGATCCTTGAACACTCCCGTATTGAACAGGAGATGAAGAGTATCTCCCCTCTAATTAAGGATCAGGCAAAACTGGCTTCGTCAGCCCTGCTTGTCGCCGGAATGATCTCCGGGTGGAGAGATCTTGAAGAGCTTGCAGCAGGAGTATATCAGGCTCCTTCCCTTATTGTAACTCCGGGGCAGGTTATGGGAGTGAAAGTTGTTGATATCAGATTCACGGATGAACTGGTCAGAGGGGCACGTGGATATAGTCCGGTAGGTAACTCTGCCCAGGTTGATCTGGCTGCTACAGGATATGAACGCCTGCTCCAGTTACTTGTTCATTATGCCACTCTCGAAGGGAAAGCAGATCGTATTTCGATGGAGATAATAAGCACAAGGAGAAGGGTAAATGCCCTGAAATATCTGATTATTCCAGACCTTGAGAAGACCCGGAGGTATATTGAGATGCGACTTGAAGAGCGGGAGAGGGAAGATCTATTCAGGAGAAAGCGAACAAAAAAACTGATAATGCAAGAGAAACATGCAGGATCATGACGTATTTTGGCTATGATAAATAAGTATCGGGTGGTTGGTTCTGGCGATGAGATCACAGGTAAAAGAACCGTAAATGATCTCATCAATGGTTCCTTTTCCATGGGGAATTGAGCAGATTAATGAGACATCCGACTCCTGTGCATACCGTCTGATCTCTTCTACAGGTTCACCCTCCAGGATTCTCACCCGGATGAGTGCATCTTTGGAAGTAATTTCCTGGCAAGTAGTCTCCAGTTGCTTTAGTGCCTCATCCCGGGCCTTGTTTATTTCGCTCTCTGTGATACCCCTTGGGAGAGAATAACAGACAATCAGTTCATGGATTCCGGGTATTAATGCAATTTCCTGAACTGCCTTCAGCGACTCTGCGGAGAGATCAGTGGGTACCAGGACTTTTGAAAAGATATTGGGGCAGAATTTCTGATATTGTCTCTCATTAAGTTCTTCAATTATGTTACTGCGAAGGATCAGGAGGTTTTTAGATGTTTCGTGAAGGACCCTGTAGGAAGTACTACCAAGGTGCAATCCCTCAAAAAGACCCTTATTCTTCGCTCCCATTATAATTATCGAGACATCTTCTTTATCTGCAGTGGAAACGATACAACCGGATATATTTTGCCCTGTATGGATGACTGTTTTGATAGTGTTCTGGCCGAGATGATGAAGAAATGATCTCTCAGCTTCAAGTTTTTCTCTTACCTGAGATATCTGCAATTCTCTGTTGATCACCGGATTAAAATTCCCAGGATCTATGACATGGAGAAGAATAATCTCCTTTAATTCTGGAATACCAGCAAGGCAACTCATCGCCATCCTGGCATATTCGGAAAAGTCTGTTGGAAAAAGAACACGTTCAAACATATCTTAATTCTCCCGATTTGATACACAATTGATTGAATCACCGTTATCTTCACCGGTGTGATCCACTGTAGATGTAACTATAATTCAGGAGGATAAATATATGATAGATCTTCATTAAGGTTCCAGATTTCAAACCTGTTTTACATGTTCTCATCTTTGAAGTTCACCAGAATTAAACTGCTCTTTGCACTAATCCCATTAATTCCGGTAACCTGCTTCATATGATCCTGAAATGATTATATTTAGACCATCCTTCGTGGTAATGTTTTCACGGCGTGTGTAATCAGGTTCATCAATCCCCTACCTGTATCTTTTTTAACTGACCCTGAATTCGTTGATTACAAGTTCTATTGTCTCCCAAACACCATGGATATCATAATCAGCATACATGTATATTTAATTATGTCAGATAGGAACGATTCTTATTATAAGGTAGAAAGTGAGACAGAATGAGTGATTTTTTATTACTCCATCCTCAATTAAACCAGACTCAATTTATCAGAAAAAAGGATCCAAATCCATCTAATCAGGTTATTATATTTCTATATTTAAGGGCTCAATGAACAAAGTTAAAGGTATAGTATGAGACACCCAAAACTGGTGAGGTTATCTGATTTAGCGAAGCTTCATCCAGGACTATATAGGGCATTTTTTTTATCTCTGCCATTCTTCCTTGGATTTCTTTTGATTCTAGGCTTAAGGCTGATATATGATAATACGAAATTTTTCCAGATCCTGGGTCTTGTTTTATTGTATTTTGTCCCTCCCACCGGGAAAGAGAGTATAATTCCTGCGGGAATCGCATTAGGTTTTCCATGGCAGGTCATCTGTTTTGCAATAATATATATCGATGCCATATCCTGCCTGTTTATGTTATGGAATTTTGATCTTATCTGCCAGGTACCATTCCTTGGCAGGTGGATTAATTATATCGTTCAAACCGGGGGAGACTATCTCTCCCGTCATCAATGGATTGAACGGTTTTGTTTTGTAGGGCTGACGACATTTGTATTTCTTCCCCTTCAGGGTTCAGGGGGAGTGGGTGGTTCTATACTTGGAAGAATGCTTGGAATGAGCCAGGTCAGGATATTTCTGGCAATTTTAATTGGTTCAGCCATTCATAGTATTACAATCGGTCTCTCTATGTTTGCGATACAGGAATATCTCAATCTGAATCTCTGGTACTTCGTTATTCCAATACTCATCCTGGTTTTGCTTACCTCAACCCTTTCGCTGATATTTTACCTTATTAGGAAAAAGGGAATGACTGAATAGTACATGTTGTACTTGCTGAACACAGAAAACGATCTGGAACTGGTTTAAGGTATTATAACAGAAGAGGTTCGGGAGAGTCATCCATAAAATTGTACAATGAGGGTTTTAGCGTTGTAAGATCCAGGGCTATCGCTATTGCCGGAGTAGGCTGGATATTCATCTGTTTCTGGAAAGATGTCTGACTCTGCCAGGTCCCGGAGTTTATTCCAAGGACTCCCCTGTATCTGTTTATCCCGCATATATGGACATGACCTGTATGTACCACTTCAGGAATTGGATCTATGATTAGTCGATCTATACTATCTGCAGCTATTGGAGTCCTCCTTCCATAACTCGGGGCAAGGTGCCGTCGCTTGAGCATCTCTGTTATCATATCACATGCCAGGTCATAACTTGCACCGGGAATAAGGCCTATCAGATCATCAAATGAACGACCGTGGTACATCATAATCCTGACTCCCTGGAGGTTTATAAGGGCTGGATTTTCTACAAATGTGCATGTATCCGGATATCCCCTGGTAAATTTTTCAGGTATTACCGGCTGTGGCTCTGCACCTCGTACTACATCATGGTTGCCTGGCGCAAGTATGATCCTAATCGTTGGAGGTAACTTACTGAGCATTCTTCCAAGGATTTCATATTGTTCATAGATGTTGGTAATAACTAGTTCCTTGTCCTGGTCCGGATATATTCCGATTCCATCTACAAGGTCACCTGCAACCAGCAGGTACGATACATCGCTCTCACAAAGCCAGTCAACAAATCTGTTCCATGCATCCTGAAGAAAGGTATTGCTGCCTATATGGATATCTGAGATCAGGACCGCAACCCCGGGTTTTTCACTCATAAAAGGCGCGTATGAAAATGGAATATCCGGTCTGAAGATCTGGTTGGCAAAGATAAGTTTTCCCTCCTGAGTAAGTGTTCCCCTGACACCTATTACTTCATCAGGGACTATTCTCTCTGCTTCATCAAAATCCGGCCTGTCTTTATTGAAGAGGACTGATACTCCGCCGGTCGGATCTTCAAGTTCAACCATGCGGTGGCCTTTTCCTGTACTTCTGACATCCATCACCATCCCGCATACTGAGAACTCTTCCTGTTTATACCGGTTGTTACGTTTCAATGCCTCTATCGGGACTGGATTGCATCTGCCCTTAATCATATTATAGAGCCGTGTGTATCTGTCAAGAAAATATGTTATATAGTCTTCGACCTTTCCGATAGGGTGAGAACTGCCTTTTCTTCCGGCAATTATCTCAAATTCAGGATCTCCTGAAAACCTGATACCATCCCGTACTGGAACAAGCCCTGGAATAAACTTTGGAGAGACTACTACACAATCACTTGGAACGCAAGAGATGATCTTATCGATCAGATGCTCGTCCTTTTGTTCCCTGATGTATCTTACAACGTCAGGATGAACCTGAAGTTTTGTTTCAAGGAATCTTTCAATAATAAGAGAAGTGTCGAGCATTCTGTCTTATAATATTCTTGTGTCAAAAGGGAAATACCCCGCCTTAGAAGTATATGTGGGAGGTTATGTCTGCTCTTTCCTTAAGATTTGTGAGGTATAAGTGAACCCTTATTATCAGTGCTTAAAAACCATATACTGACATCATGTCTGACCATCATTCAGAACCATCCCTGAAAGAGAAGATTATCTCATTCTGGCATAGTGAAGCTCAAATCCCTTCGGCCGTAAGGGAGATTGTTTCAGTCCTTGTGACTGTCGGAGTAATTGTAGCGATATTACTCATTGCTTGCGGAACCTGGCCGGCAATAGTCACCATAGAGTCAGAGAGCATGGTCCCTCATATGAACGTTGGAGATCTTGTCCTGGTTGTGGCTTCTGATCGGTATGGTGCCCTGCAGAGTATGGAAGAGGGTAATGTATCCGGATATGAGAAGTTCGGGATGCCCGGAGATGTAATAATATATAAGCCTAATGGGAACACTGTTCTTCATCCGATTATTCATCGCGCAATCAGGTGGGTGGAAGCAGGTGAACAGATACCGGTATCCGTTGGCACAAAGACCGGTGTTTATACTGCACCTAATGCAGGATATATTACTAAGGGAGATAATAATCCGGTCTTCGATCAGATCGGCTGGAGTAATTACCGTGGCACGGGTGAACCAATTGACCCGGTTAAAAAAGAGTGGATCATCGGAAAAGCCATGTATTCAATTCCGATAATTGGGTACCTTCCTCTTAATATTATTCCTGTGATAATTATTGTGGTAGTAATAATGATTATCCATGAGCTCTATATCCGTTCAAAGACAGAAAAAAAACAGCAGGGTAAGACTCAAAAGAGGAAGAAAACATGACCAATAAACTTAAAAACTTGCTTTCCGATACTCTGGAAGGCCACAGGTTGACTTCTGACGAAGGTGCTTTCCTTTTTTCATTGACCGGAACTTCTGATATTTTTGATCTCTTCAAGGCAGCTGATGAGATACGTGAAAGAAAGGTGGGTAAACAGGTAACTTTTGTAAGAAACCAGAATTTGCACATCACAAATATCTGTAAAAATTTATGCGGATTTTGTGGATTCGGACGAAGTAAGAACAGCAAGGAAGCTTACCTTTTCGGAGAAAAAGAGATTCGAAGTCAGGTAAGAGAAGCTAAAGAAAGAAAGGTTACCGAGATATGTTTTCTTTCAGGGGTTCACCCGGATTTTAACCTGGATACATATCTTCAGTATATGAACTGGGTTCATGATGAGTTCCCATCAGTTCACATTCATGCATTTTCACCTGATGAAGTGATACATGTTGCAAAAAAAGACAATCTGTCGACAAAAGAGGTTCTAAAAACACTAAAAGACGGAGGTCTTGGCACATTACAGGGAACGGCAGCCGAAATTCTTGTAGATAGTGTAAGAGAGACGATCTGTCCTGCAAAGGTAAAAACAGATGACTGGGATCGCATAATTCGTGAGGCCCATGGAATCGGGCTTAGAACAACTGCAACCATCATGTACGGATCAACTGAAACGCCCGGAGAACGGGCAGAGCATCTCTCAAGGATAAGAGCAATTCAGGACGATACCTCTGGATTTACTGAGATGGTGCTCCTGAGTTACATACACCAGAAAACTTCTCTGTATACCAAAGGGCTTGTAAAAGGTGGACCAACCGGTAGGGATGATCTTGTGACCACAGCAGTATGCCGTTTGTTCCTGGATAACTTTGATCATATACAGGTATCCTGGCCAAAAATCGGTGAGAAAATGAGCCAGATAGGATTACTTGTAGGGGCAGATGATCTATCCGGGACGATGTATGTAGATGATGTTACAGATCAGTCCGGAGGTATATCATCATGTGAATGGTTTGATCCAAAGCAGATGGAGTATATAACCCGAGATATCGGGCGTGATCTCAGAGAACGCGATACTCTCTACAATCTATTATGATCCTCTTTTAATATTTCTAATATCTGCTCCTTTTAGATTCACTCCCCTTAAATCAGCCCTTGTAACATTAGCTCCGGTGAGTCTCGCTCCCTGAAGATTGGCATTAAGGAGAACTGCGTCGGTAAGATCCGTGTTAGACAGGTTAGCCTTGGTCAGATCTGCCCCTGCAAGGTTAGCTTTCTTTAAGTTAGAGAACTCTAAATCAGCCTCCTGAAGTCTTGCTCCATTAAGGTTAATGCCTTCAAGAACCAGTCCGGTAAGTTCTGCGCCGCGAAGATCAGGCCGTTTTCTAGGATTTTCTGCTTTCCACTTATTCCACGCAGCCACTCCTTTCTGAATAGCAAGTACCTGCTGTTCATCTGCCATTATTTTTGCCACTCTGATATGTGTTTGGATGTGGTATATCTATTGTTAGAAAGCTTTCAATTTTATAAGAGATGGTTTATAGAATCGATAAAATTTTAGCAGAAAGCTTTTGTCATCAGCGCATAATGAATGTGGGTATGAAAAGAAGTCTACTCTATCTTCTTACAGGGTTTATTGCTCTTCTTATTTCTGTTAGTTTTGTTTCTGCAGCTTTTACGTCTGAGTTTAAGTTACTACCTTTCGGTATGAAGAACTCTTCCGCTGCTTCCCCCTATGTGGACGATGCTTTTATGACTGATGCCGGTGCAGTCATCGAATCGTTATCAAATACAACGGTTCCGACCGGAACACGTCTTAGTGATGTGTCTTCTGCTTATTACCGGCTTATACTTGATAATGTAAGTCCGCAACTAATTGAAACCGCTGATAATATCATCGGGTACCTGTATTACGCATCCATGGCAGGAGAGGCATATGAGGATTATCACGAATATATTAATTCTGCCTCAAAGTCATCGGATGGATCTGAGTACTACACACTTGCAGATCAATATCGTCAGGTATCTGCAGAGTACTGGAAGAGGATATCTGATAGATTCCCAAATACTACAATGTATACTCTACCTGGTGCAAATGCTGAAATGCCTCAGACATCAGATGATGATTCAACCGGATCTCAGTTGAAAGGACTTGAGATCCCTCTCACGATGACACAGAAGGATTATGATCCAAACAGCCCGGATCAAACTTCAAAGTTCAAGAATATTACTATAAAATGGTTTAAAGACTATGTAAATGATGTAAACAGTTCAGAGGATGATGATCTCCTGCTGAACAGTGATGAAAAAACATCGACTGGACATAAATTCCTTACCGGAGAGGGAGTGAAATGGGCTGACAGCACTTTCCTGGATCTTGTAAGTCTTAATGTTGCAAAGGACTTTATAGATAAAGCAAATTATGTTGATGCCTTCTTTACCTATATCGCCCAGGCAGAAGAGTTATATAATGATTATGCAGAACAACAGAACTCATTCTCATCATTGGATAACGGTAAGAAATCCTATGAATCCGCTGATAAGTATTATACCGAGGCTCAGAAAGCGTTGGAATATTTCAAGGATATCATTCCCAAAGGAACCAACTCGTCACTTCCCGACTTCCCTAAATTTGGAGAGGTTGAGAAGACTACCTATTCCTTTGGAGAACTGGGTAACATAGGATCTGATATGTCCAGTACATTGGGTTTTGATACTGATTCTTCGGATTCAGAATAACCTGCACTTTTTTAGATAGGTTTATTTACCATTTATTCAGGAACAGAGCAATGCGTTTTCATATGCTTCAATTGTAACATCATACTTATACTGCACTGCATAAAGCTTTGAAATAATCGATGTGTAACAGAGGTTATTCCATAGCCCAGACACCAGATGCACTTCATAGTTTAAGCATAACTTTCCGGATAATCCTGAATGTTTGACGTTATACTATTATCAGTACTTACTGGTGAGAATCAGTCGAGAAACTCTGCCTGAATCATCAGTACGGTCGTACTGTCCGGGGCATCGGCGTAAGCCTGCAGTAATTCCATATTAAGCTCAAGAAACCTGATTCCCCAACTAATCTTTGAGAGAATAACCTCTGCCTGCTCATGTTCCCCGAGGATGAAGAGAGCAGCAGCCATAGCCTCAACTGATGTCATCTTAAATGGCCTGCCAAAATTTATCGGATTTGCAGCAAGCAGATAAGGAAGTGCCCGTTTGAATCTCCATGATCTGACTGCCGAAGTATCCAGGACTTCCCAGGAACAGTCAAGCGCAGTAATAGTTCTGGTTTTTATCTTATCTGCCGGAGAGAGAGCCTGTTCTGCCGTGGGATCGAGGATGAGACTGGTTCGTGGAATCGCAGAAAGCCTTGAAAAGACTCTGACCATGCCATATCGTTCCAGTTTCTTCATTGTACATCTTTTAGGATCGCATGTATTATCCCGAAATGCAAGAAGTGGGATCAGAACTGCTTCCCCCTTTCCGGATATCCTGAATCAGACCTTTTAGCCCTGTTTAATATCTCACGGACAATGTCGCTGGAACTGGTAAATGCAGACTCTTTATACTCTGATATTCTGATAATCTTTGCCGGAATCTCCAGATCTTTAAGTTTTGCTGATATAATTTCAGGATTAAAGTGCTGATTACACCCTATTGTAATGATGTCTGGATTTATCTCACGTATTGGTCTGAACATATCTGTTTTATCTCCAAGGCATGCATGGGTTACGGGTTTAAGCATCCTTACCATGGCACAGCGCTGCTCTTCTGGTATGACAGGTTTTGGCTTATGCCTGACATTTATGTCCCGTGCGACAATAACCCAGAGTTCATCGCCAAGCCTGGCGGATTCATTAAGATACCAGAGGTGTCCGGGATGCAGTATATCAAAAGTCCCTGTTGCCACGACCCTGATCACGAAATTACCTCCAGTTCGTAAATTGTTCCGTTAGCATGGAAACATCTCCAGTCATCTGGGCCGTAAGGATAGCCGACGATGATATGGCACCAGCCGCTTACTGAAAAAAACCGGATATCTGCATCAGAAGGAGAAATCACTCCGTTCGGGTGACTATGGGCACTCCCAACGATCCCAAGGTTTATTGGAACCATATCAAAAGGGACAGAGGCGCTTGCAGAACCCCCGATAGTCCCCGGGATGATATTTAGATCCTGAATTATCCCGTTCTCCTGGGACATTAGTGCTGCAAACTCATTAGGATGCGATTCACGTCCCATCTCCAGTAAGAGGTCAAGAGTATCCCTGTTAATTGCTGTTATTTTCATCTGAAATACTCTTCTCAACAGATATGTTCCTTGAGATATTGGGATTTGCGTTCAGAAAGGTCCGTCCTGTTCAAAACTTCTGCCGTACTTTATGGCAAGTTCAGCCTTGAAGAGTTCAGCTCCCAGGTATGCTGCATGATCAAGCCTGGAAACTCCTTCATATTTAAGCAGAGTAGATAAGACATCCTGCCAGCAACGGCCCCTGACTGCATGGTTCTTCCTTACTGCAACAATATATTCACCTTCTATTCCTATCCTGAAGTTCCCGTAAGGATCATAAACGATATCATCTGGCATAGGTTCTGCATCTTGAACAGAGTTATAGGTGAGTGGTGGTTCGCGCCGTCTTCTTTTCTCTTTTATCTTAAAGAGATCAATACCTAGATCTTTAGGATAAGGATGTTCTCCGGTGAGATACATCATCTCTGTTGCACGTCGCATCTCAGCTATACATCCTTTTGTCTTGTCACTGTGTTCGCTGCAAAAGATTACCGATGCGCCGATCTCATATGCCATAGCAGCCAGTAACCCTGTCATCCCGACTGAATCAACATCAAGCAACTCTATTACATTTCCGGCTCCGAAAAAGAGGGGGATATCAAACTTTTTGAATCGGCATAATGAATTTACAAGCCCGGAACCTGCAGGCTGAAGGATTGGATCTGCAATCAGTCTTGAGATCCCTGCTTTTTCCGCCAGAGATATATTCTCATCTATATCCCCATCGCCAGGTATTATCACAGCGCCTGAACCTGCAGCAGCAATAAAAGGTGCAGTGGCATTAATATTGCCAGGATGAAGAGAAAGAATCAGATCTGCCCTTGGCAGGGAAGCTTTGATAAGTGAAGGATCCTGTGTATCCACCGCTATGGGGCCTGGAATGTCCATAATTGCCTCCATCACTCTGTGAACCTCTTCCTGTGTTGCGTCAAAACCAAATCCAAGATCCACAATGTCTGCGCCGTTCTTAAAGTAACATAAGACAATATCTTTAATGTCAGGGTGGCGATGGGCATCCATAATCTCTGCAAGAACCTTCATTCTTGAGTCTCCCCCAATCTTAACCCCCCTCAATTCAAATTGTGGGACCGCCCGCTCTTCCTTAAGTGCAATACTTTTGATAGCTCTCTCTTTGCGTTGTTTTATAAGCAGATCATCGGCCGGCTCATCTCTCGAGAGTTCTATCCTGTCAAGATACGGGAGTATGAGAGAGAGATCTGCTGCGTGTCTCGGACCACGATAGATAGGAACTCCCGTCTTTTTTTCCACCTCCAAAAAAGAGGCAGTACACATACCTGATACTATTACAAGGTCATATCGTCGTTTTTTGTTAAGGATATCAAACAGATCTCCCGGTTTTAGAAAAGATGCAAGTTCTCCGGTTATAACAACATCAGCATCAAGATCTCTGGCAGCTTCAGTCACTATACCTGCAGTTGTATTTCCTGTTGGAAGGAGGATCTTCATCACATTTCACTTAATACTGGAGAGATGAAAAGAATAGTGTACATAAGGATGCTCTCAGCAGATCTTCATATTCATACTGCCTGTTCAAAAGATGGAGAGAGTTCGGTAAACTCTGTCCTGCAGGCAGCAGAAAAGATTGGGATGGATGTCATTGCCATCACCGATCATGATACCATGGAAGGTTACAGGATCGCACGGGAAATTCAGTCAGATATTCTGATAATTCCCGGGATTGAGCTCTCTACTGAAGAGGGCCATCTTATCGTTCTCGGTTTAACACGGCCGCCGGCATCTGGTCTGCCTGTGCTTGAGACCATACGGAAGGCAAGGGATGCAGGGGGAGTTACAATTCTTCCCCATCCTTTTCACAGGTACAGGCATGGTGCTGCATTAAAATGCCCTGAAGCATTTCGTGAAGCAGATGCTATTGAGATCTATAACAGCCGGTACATTTTTGCTCATGCCAACCAGCATGCATTCCGTCTGGCCCAGAAGATGGGAAAGCCGGCCGTTGCCGGAAGTGACGCACATAATGCAAGGTTTGTCGGATACGGACGAACACTTATCGATGCCGGGAAAGATGTTGATTCCATCCTTATGGCCATCAGAGAGGGCAGGACAACACCTGCCGGAAGAAAAACTCCAGTCAGGATTTATACAAAACAGTCTTTAAGAAACTCATGGCGGAAGATTCGGGGGAAGGTCAGGAGGTAAGAGTTGCATTCCGGCTGGGGTACATCGGAACAGGTTTTGCAGGATCACAGTTCCAACCTGATCAGCGCACTGTAGAGGGTGAGATCATAGCAGCATGTGTCAGGGCAGGCCTGATATCCGACAGAAAAATATCACGGCTTGCTTTATCCGGAAGAACTGACAGGGGGGTTCATGCAAGATCCCAGATCATGGCTTTCTCCACGAAATATCCTGAACGTGCAGTCAGGGCATTAAATGGTCAGTTACCTCCTGATATATGGGTGAGCTCATGGAGCCGGGTGGATCCGGGGTTTTATCCCAGGTATGATGTAATGCAGAGAACCTATCGGTATTATTTCCCTTTTATTCCTGAAAATATTGAGAATATACGGGCGTTATCCATGTCTTTTCTGGGCTGTCATGACTTCTCCTGTTTTGCAAGGGTGGAGCCTGGAAAAAATCCTGTTATTTCAGTAGATGATATCAGAATTGAGATTTGTGCGGGATGGTGCTGGCTTACGATTACTGCATGGGGGTTTTTATGGCATATGGTAAGATCCATTGCAAATGCCCTTCTCATGGTATCAGAAGGATCGCTTTCGGAGAGCGCTCTTTCTAAACTTCTGGATGGAAAATGCCATAACAAGGTAAAACCAGCTCCCCCCGATGGATTAATCCTGTGGGATGTTAAGGCCGATATTGTGTGGAGAGAGATTCCGCTTCCAAGGCTTAAGAGATCCTATCTTAATCAGAACGCCCTGGATCATCTGCTATTTAGTAAAATATACTCTCTTCTTCTTGAAAAGGAATAACCCTGTAAATCAGAGATCAGGTTCGACCTTTTTTATCATTGTTCTGATGTCCAGCCAGATTATCAGATTCTTTTTATCCTTCTCTCCTGATTTTACCTTTTTTCTTATAATTCCAAGGATATCCCTGTCATTCTTCTTTGACACCTGGGCATCTTTATCAATATCTGCATCAGAATATGTTGTGACTGCCAAAACATCATCAACCAGCACACCGATCATTTTTTCTGATACATCCGAATCTAATACTATTATCCTGGATCTTTTCTTTCCTTCTGCTTCCCTGTCAATCTTCATCATATCCTTGAGGTCTATGATAGTAGTGATGACTCCCCTTAGATCAATTATTCCTTTAATAAATGACGGGGCATTCGGTAGTGGAGTGATCTCCGTTGTATTAATTACTTCACGTGTATCAAAGAGATCAATTGCAAATTGCTCATTCCCGAGAATAAATTCAACCACCTGCAGATTCCCTGCCCCCTTTGAAACGACTCTGGTTTTTCCGACCGGGTTTTTCCGAATCATATTTTCCATTTCAGGTATCTCTCCTTCACCCTGATAGTCAACAAGAAATGTTCCCATAATCTCTCTCCTTTCCAAATTTACAAAGATAATTCTATGTCTGAATATTCTCTCTTCTAATCGTATCAGGGTGCTGAAAGATGAAACTTTCGGCTTGCCATCCTGATATCATAATTATTCTTGTATCAATTTATCTTCATGCATGCTGTTTTCTGGATTGAGTGAGAAGTGATTGAGGAATGACTGATCCGGATCCAGCTAAAATACTGCGTAAATGGTTTGGATATCCCTCATTCAGGCCAGGTCAGGAAGGGATTATCCGGGCGGTTCTGAATGGGAGGGATGTCCTGGCAGTCATTGCAACAGGAGGGGGGAAATCTCTCTGTTATCAGGTTCCTGCACTTGTTTTGGAAGGTACCTGTATCGTTGTCTCTCCACTTATCTCACTAATGAAAGACCAGGTGGATTATCTAACCGTATCCGGGATACCTGCGGCTTTTATTAACAGCACTACAGATTTCCGGGAAAAAAGAAGGATAGAGGAATCCATGCGGTCAGGTACGCTTAAGATCCTGTATACCTCTCCTGAACGAATGGTTCAGCCCTCATTCCTTGAATTTTTAAGTGAAGTCAGGATAAGTCTGTTTGCAATCGACGAAGCCCATTGCATATCCCAGTGGGGGCATGAGTTCAGGCCCGAATACCGAAAATTGTCGGTTATAAGGAGAACCTATCCGGATGTTCCGGTAATCGCCCTTACAGCAACAGCAACCCCGTCGGTCAGGGCAGATATAATAAGCGAGCTTTCAATTAAAGATCCAGTCGAGTTTGTCGGTTCATTTAACCGGGAAAACCTCAATTACCAGATTATTAAAAAAGAAAACGCCGATCAGCAGGTGATCACTTTTTTAAAACAGCATAAGGATATGCCTGGGATAATCTACTGTTTTTCAAAACGAACAGTAACTGATCTTGTTGCCGTCCTCAGGAAAAGTCATTTTTCAGTGTATCCCTATCATGCAGACCTTCCGAATTGTGTGCGGCATGAGACACAGGATCGTTTCCTGCGTGATGAGATCAGGGTTATTGTTGCAACTATAGCTTTTGGCATGGGTATTAACAAGCCCGATGTGAGATTTGTTATCCATTACGATCTCCCAAAGAATCTTGAGCACTATTACCAGGAGACCGGACGGGCTGGAAGAGATGGTGATCCGGCCGAATGTCTCCTGCTCTATTCGAGAAGTGATTACAGGAAGATTGAGTACCTTATCGGAAAGAAAGAAGAGGGGACAGAGAGGCAGGTAGGGCTTAAGAAGCTGAATGAAATGGTTGGATTTTGTGAATCACATGCCTGTAGACGTACGGTTATTCTTAATTATTTTGGAGAAGACTTCCGAAAAACCTCCTGCGGTGCATGTGATATCTGTCTTTCAGGGAGAAAGACCGTCGATGGGAAGGAGTATCTGGTCAAGGTTTCTGCCTGTATTGATGCAATCGGGTTTGATGCCGGTGTTTCATATCTCGCAGATATCCTGTCAGGAGTAATGGATGAAAAGGTTATGCGAAACGGCCATGATTCACTCTCATGCTTTGGTTCAGGTCTCCCGCACAGGAGAGGACTCTGGGTTTACTGGATACGTGAACTTATCGCATGCGGTTATCTTACAAGGTACGGAGACAAGTTTCCTATAGTAAAGAAAAACCTCCGGACAAAGGAGGCCATGGCCGGGAAGATTGCCGTCATGATAGGTGAGGCACAAGCACAGAC
>Ga0209340_1000511_pt1 | contig 40869 bp, 36 predicted proteins | sample EPASupsiteSAE323_FD_187266 | JGI IMG/M metagenome (GOLD analysis project Ga0209340, IMG submission 187266) | Bioremediated contaminated groundwater from EPA Superfund site, New Mexico - Sample SAE3-23 (SPAdes) (version 2) | ecosystem: Environmental > Aquatic > Deep subsurface > Groundwater >... | reverse complement strand
CAAAAAAGTTCCAAAAAAGTTCCAAAAAAGTTCCAAAAAAGTTCCAAAAAAGTTCCAAAAAAGTTCCAAAAAAGTTCCAAAAAAGTTCCAAAAAAGTTCCAAAAAAGTTCCAAAAAAGTTCCAAAAAAGTTCCAAAAATTCTATAAAAGTTCGCGATTTCGACCAAATTTATCGCCCTTAGAAATTATACCGTCTTTTTCCATTTGCTCTATTATTTTGGCCGCGCGATTATATCCAATTGGAAAATTACGCTGCAAAAAACTTGTAGAAATTTTTTGAGTAGAGCGGATAAGAGCGATAGCATCTTGATAATATTCATCATTAAACTCGCCATTTTGGCCAGTTTTACCGGAATCCGCATCATCTTCTTCTGGCAGTTCAATATACATCGGCTGGCCTTGCTGCTTCCAAAATTCGACTACGGACATCACGTCTTCCTCGCTTACAAAACTACCGTGAATTCTTGTCAATTTCCCATTTGTAGCCAAATATAGCATGTCTCCGGAGCCAAGAAGTTGCTCTGCGCCGCTCATATCGCCCAAGATTGTCCGGCTGTCAATTTTTGACGAAAGTTTGAAGCTAATACGAGTTGGAAAATTGGCTTTGATGGTTCCTGTGACCACGTCTACGGACGGTCTTTGAGTCGCCATGACAATGTGTAGACCAGCCGCGCGGCCCATTTGCGCTAATCTTTGGACACAAATTTCGATTTCTTTTCCAGCTAACAGCATTAAATCTGCCATTTCATCGACTACTATGACTATAAAAGCCAAGTTTTCCTCATCTTCCGCCTTTTTTGAGTTATAATTTACAATGTTCCGGACCCCGATTTTGGACATCTTCCGGTACCGATCTTCCATTTCCTTAACCGCCCATTTTAGCGCTGTAACGGCCTGTTTTGCCTCTGTGACAACTGGCAAAAGTAAGTGCGGAATATCCTCGTACGGAGTCAATTCTAGCTTCTTAGGATCGACCAAAATCAGTTTCATTTCTGCTGGAGTCCGCGAAAATAGCAGAGAAAGCAACATGGTATGAATCCCGACGGATTTACCAGAACCCGTTGTTCCAGCTACAAGCAGATGCGGCATGGCGCTGAGATCGAAAACTTCATGTTCGCCATAAATATTGACACCTAGGTAAAGTGGCAAATTCCCGCTAAAATTGCGGTAAGTAGCGGATAGAATGCCTTCTTTAAAATAGACCATTTGCCGTTTTTCGTTGGAAATTTCAATTCCAATTAAGTTTTTACCCGGAATTGCGGCTATTCTGGCCGAAAAAGTTTCAATAGATCGGGCAATATCGTCTGCAAGATTGATCAAACGAGCCGATTTTATACCAGCGGCCAGCTCTACAGAATACAAAGTCACTACCGGGCCGACCTTAGCTTCCACAATTTTGGCGTCTATTCCAAAATCTTTCAAAGTTTGCATTAGAACCTTTTTTTGGCTATCCGTATTTATAGAAATTGCGATTTTTTCCCCAATTTGAAGGAGCTCCGGAGAGGGAAGATGAGTTGGAGATAGTTCTGGTTTGGTAGAAATTTCGCGTATTTTTCGGATTTTTGGCTGAGTTTTTTCCGTTTTTGTTAAGAGAAAATTTCCGCCGATGATTAAAATTATACCAAAAATGCCGGAATATAATGGCTTCAAAAATAGGCTGAAAATGAATCCAATTCCGCCAGTTTTGCCGAGTATGTTGAGAAAAATGTCCAATCCGATTGCGATTGTTAAAATTCCGAGAAATTTTTTGTACTGTTTTTTTGCATAGGAAAAAATTAGAAATGAAATTGCAGGTAAAAAGGCGAATCCGAAGAGCCAGTTTAGGAAAATGGCCGTTTTTAAGAACCAAGATTCTGGCAAAAACGGGATTCCGAAGACAAAAATGTTGTGAAATTTGCCAAAAACCAGAAGGTTAATGGCTGTTAATAAATAAATTCCTGTCCAATTGAAAATTTTGCTGCAAATTTTAATATAATATTTACTTTTTGCTAAAGTAATCTCAAAAATTTCGTACAAAATCATTTTTTGCCCCTTTTTTTTGCGTTTTTTTCAATTTTTTTTATAGTTTTTCAAATTTAAAGCGATTTTATTGGTAAAAAAAACTTCAACAATTTTAAATTTTTCCGAAAAATATAGCACAAAAATAACAAAAATTCCAAAAATTACCCGTTTTTGCACTTTGCCTCCGAAAATTGTCTTAAAAATCGCTAAAAAGCTTTTAAAATTTACTCCAGAAAATTATAGCAAATTACGCCGAATTTTTCAATAAATTGCGAACTTGATTTTGAATTTTTCTGTTGGCATAATTAAATAGTGTTAATAAATAGTAAATTTTTTTTTGTTTTTGTATGTTTGACAGCGATCGCGCCGCATAAAACTGCAAAAAATATTCCACATAATATTATGGAATTTAATGAAAATACGTCTAATTACGAAGCAAGGTATGGTATGCATCGCGGAGGGGGTTGGGTAGATCCTGTGCCTAGATATAGTCATCCAAGGCCTATTGCAGAAGATGCTGAGGGGGATGATGATTGCGCCATAGGGGGGTATGATGAGGAAGGGAGTGCTCGTGGTTTGACTCAGAAAGCCCAAGACGGGGCATCTGTGGCTCAGTTTCAAGGGCAGCAAAGTCAGTTGATTCCTGAAGCTATTCAAATTAGATCAATTTACGATAGTCTTGTCGAAAAGGTTGGTTTGTTTTTGAAGATTCGTTTTGAATCGCGAAATGATCAATATGCGACGATTTTGAAGCGAGATTGCGGGCGTTTGCTAAATGATATAATGCTTTTTTGCGGTGAAAATGTAAATCATTTTGGTTTCACTTTGACACTGAATTTTAGGAATAATTTTGAGTATTTTAACGTAATGAAAGGTACTAAGTATGAAATGCTTTTATCAGCGCTATTTTTGGGGTATTTTGTGTTATATGATAGTCGATTGGATGATAGAATAGTTACTGATTCTTGGTATAATTATCGACCAGTATTTTTTGACGTTTTTAATTATCTGAAAAGTGGGAGTGTTTTTCGTTCTTGTCAAGTTAGGGAATTTGGAACAGTGACTATTACGAAAGATTTTGCCTTGAGTTATTGTCCTGCTTTTCCAAAGTTTGATGAAAATTGGGTCCGTTTTTAGCCAATTTTTAGGAATTTTTCAAAAATTTTTAGTTGGCAGTTTTTTTTGTTATTCGTCGACTTTCGCTTGTACAGAACCATCGAAGAACTGTACCGCAAAATGGCCAAGAGCGCGAAGATCAGCAGCGTTGGTTATTTTCTTCTTGGAATTGTCCACAATCAAAATCTTTTCCTTAAGTTCAACCTCTTTTTCGGCCATAAAAAGACGCTGTTGCTCGATCATTTCTTTAGCTGTTTGTAAGCGAATTTGCGAAATTGTTTCCGTAATATTGGAAAATTCCGTGATTTTTTGTACAAATTTTTCTAGAAGTTGGATTGGCGTTTCCAAAGTTCCGAGAGCGATTTTTGCCTTGGAAGTTTTTTCCTTAGCAATTGTTGTGAAATTTAATAAAATATTATCGATTTTCTGGCTAAAATGGCCGATGGCGTTGATATAGAGATAATTATAATCTTTCATAGAATCGAGTAAATCTTTGTACTTTTTTGTTTTTTCTATAGCAAAATTTGCCAGGTGTCCTTGACGAGTTGTCAATAAATTTTTGATCTCGTTTTTATCCGGACTTGCCATTTCAGCAGCAGCCGTCGGGGTCGGAGCCCGTAAATCTGCAGCAAAATCGACCAAAGTAGTGTCCGTTTCGTGCCCTATAGCTGAAATTATTGGCACTTTCATGTTGGCAACTTGGCGCGTAATCGCTTCGTTATTGAAAACCCACAAATCTTCCATAGATCCTCCTCCGCGGGCCAAAATTGCAATGTCAATTTTTTCAGACATTTCGTTAACTTTTTCAAGACCGGCTAAAATGGCCGATTCTGCGTCGTTCCCTTGTACAGGAATTGGGAAAAAATAGATTTTACAACATGGATAACGGTCGGTAATTCGGTGCATAATATCGTGCAAAACGGCGCCTGTTGGGGAAGTAAGGATGGCAATTGTGCTGGGAAATTTTGGAAGTGGTTTTTTTCGCGAAAGTTCAAAAATTCCTTCCAAGGCAAGCTTTTTCTTGAGTTCTTCCAATTGTTGTAAAATATTGCCAATTTGGCTAATTTTGCGAGCTTCGTAGACTATGATTTGGTAGTTAGATCGCCCGCTATAAGAGGTTATTTTCCCGTAGCATTCCAAAATTTCGCCCTCTTTTAGGTCAATTGTTAACGGTTTTGTCTTGAAATTGACGGCGTTTATGACGCAATCCTCTTCTTTTAGGGCGAAGTATTTATGGCCTGAACTGTGGTTGGTCAAAGACCCGATTTCGCCGCGAATCCACACGTATGGGTAAGCATTTTCGAGCAAATTTTTAATTTCCAGGCTAACTTCCTTCACAGATTTTACATTACTAATTTTTTCAGACATTTTTTTCATAATAGAGCAAAATCGGCATTTTTGGAAGTTTTAAATTTTGGTTTTGAAAATTTTTACGTAATTTTACAATAAATTTTTGGTTTGAAATTTGATTTGGAAAACGGTCGCCAAAATTTTGTATTTTTCGGCATTTTTTGAAGGTGAAATGTTGGTGAAATTTTTAAACTCTGCCAATTTTTTTCAAACTCTGTCGAAATTTTTAAATTTACAGAGAAGTTTACAGGAAAATTGTCTTTGCAATTAACAAAAAAGTAAGAGTTGAAAAAGCGTCGATTGTACAGCTCAAAATTGCGCCAGAACTAAGGGCCGGATCAATGCCTATTTTGTTGAAAATTATTGGCAAAAATGTCCCTGTTACTGCGCCAAAAATCATACTAATCGTGATGGAAGTCAAAATAAGCAATAGGTAGCGAAAATCCATGGTCTGTAATCCAAAAATAAGCCCGAAAAAGGCACCTAAGATGATGCCGTTGAGAATTGAGACCAAAATTTCTTTTAAGAACGTTCTACGGGCGTTTATTTTGTTTAATTCGCGATTGATGATTGCTCGAATGATGACTGTGACGACCTGAATTCCGGCTATTGAACTAACGCTCATGACAATTGGTAAAAGTGCGGCCAATTGGGTTTTTTTTGCGATTAAATCTTGGAAGGAACCGATTGTGATTGCCACCGCAAACGAACCGAGTATGCTAATAGAGAGCCATTTTAGCCTAGAGGAGCTGGTTTTCCAGAAGCTGGAATAGAAGTCGGATTCTTCCAAACCACCGGAATGCATAAAGTCTTCTTGGGCTTCTTCATAGAGCAAATCTATGATGTCGCTGATCAAAATTACCCCGATCAGTTTGTTCTTAGAATCCACGACTGGGGCCGATTTTAAGCCAAAAGTACGGAATTTAAAAAACACATCTTTTTCCTTGGTCGAGGCGTTGAAAATGCACTCTAAATCTGTACAAATAGTCGAAATTAATTCCCGAGGATTGTGGGTCAAAAGTTTAGAAATGTGGACGCTGGCGATTGGAGTCCGTTCTTTATTTACTACAAAAATTTCCTCCAAATCTTCGGGCAAATTCTTAGCATTTGATAAGAAACTGCGTACTTTTTCCACATTCCAATCGAGCGGAACAGCCAATACTTGAGGCTGCATCAAACGACCGGCGCTATCATCTGGATAGGAAAGACTTTCTTCGATAAAAACGCGAATTTCCGGCTTCAGAGCTCGTAATAAAGCCTGCCGTTCTTCCTTGTTCAACTCCTCCAAAATTTGAATTGTATCCTGTTCGTCCAATTGCTCGAGTTTTTGGGCTACTTCATGAATTGCCCACAAGTCAAGCACATTCTCACGTACGCCTTCATCCAAATAGCTCAAAATTTCTGGATCAAAATTTGGCCCGAGAATGGCGATGATTTCCTCACGTTCGTGGCTGCTAATGAGTTGTAAAATGGACGCAGCGGTGGCCGGATGGAGAGTTTCAAAAATTTTAATTATGTTTTTTTGTTCGCCGTTTAAAAGGTTCCTCACAATTTTGATTAGTTTTTGCAGTTGGTCGAAATTGTCCGTAATCATGGATGGCAATTTTATCATGATTTTTCTCCTTTTTCGTGAATTTTTTTGATGTTTTTTTTGAAAAAATTTTTGCTGTGAATTTTTTTTGTTTTTTTAGAATTTTTGAAGAGCTTTTTTAGGATTTTACTATAAATTTTTTGCAAGGTTTTGAAAACGGAGCGAATTCTAACTGCCATCTAGACCTCCTTTTTGCGATTTTACGAGCGATTTTCCATGATTATATAACTTTTACCATTTTGCCACAATGTATATTGGTTGAGTAAAAAAGTTTTGAGTTTTAAGAAAGTTTGAAAATCGGCCAAAATTGAGGTTTTTGTTGGTTATTTACATAACTCATGGGCGAACCAAACTCTCATTTCTTTGTTGAAAAACAGGTCATTTCCGCTGATAATTCCGATGAAGTTTTTTGTACTAATTAAAGTTTCGATTTTAGCTAAATTTGTGCAATTAACTTCACAATCTCCGCAATTATAGCCAATTTTTACATCATCAAAAACAAAAATTCCCGATTCTAAATTCTTGATTTTTTCCGCCATTTCAGCGCTGTCCAAAGCCTTCAAAATTTTAGTCGATTTTTTTGTAACTTGGTGAATTTCTAAAATTCGTACCAAATTTTTTCCAATTTCATCGCTAATTTGCGGAATTTCTACCTCATTTTTATCAAAACTATAGCCATAAAGCATGGAATCCAAATATTTGAAATAGTCATCCGGAAGCGCCTTTTGGGCCACTTTATCGGCAATTGCAGCTTTAGCGACGGCCAAAGAAGCGTTATAGATTAAAGTCGGGTCAAACGCGTCCGGAATTATGTGCGCCCGGTCAAAATTTGGATGTTTTTGGGCAGTTTCCATGATCGCACTTGCACAGGCTGTCTTCATATTCATTGTAATCTCTTTTGCCTGCGTGTCAAGAGCTCCACGAAAGAGGAACGGAAAACACAACACATTATTGACCTGATTTTCATAGTCAGAACGGCCAGATCCTACGATTGCATCCGGGCGCGCTTCCTTAACTTGGGTAGGCAAAATTTCAGGAACAGGGTTTGCCATGGCCAAAATGATCGGATTTGGCGCCATTTTTGCAATATGATCTTTGTTAATAATTCCGCCTTTTGACAATCCGACAAAGATATCAGCGTCCACAAGGGCTTCAGGCAAAGTACAATCAGAAACTTGAGAAAATTCGCTCTTATATTGGTCTAAAGTACGGCCATTATGGATCAATCCAACGCTATCGAACATATAAATATTCTCCGTTTTTGCGCCCATATATTTGATGATTTTTGCACAGGCAATTGCGGCTGCTCCCGCTCCGCTGAAGACGATTTTTACGGAATCCAAATTTTTTCCAATCAATTTTAACCCGCTCAAAATGGCCGAAATAACTACTATTGCTGTCCCGTGCTGGTCGTCGTGTAGGTAAGGGATGCCCAAGGAGCTGGTTACGGCTTCGCTGACTTTGAAGCAAGATGGTGCGGAAACGTCTTCCAAGTTTATCCCGCCGAAAGTACACGAGATTTGCCTAACGAATTCGGCCAATTTTTCAGGATCTTTTTCGTTAACTTCTATGTCCACAGAGTCTATTCCGCCGAGGTATTTGAAAAGTAGGGATTTTCCTTCCATGACAGGTTTGCCCGCGATTGCTCCGATGTCTCCAAGTCCTAAAACGGCTGTTCCATTGCTAATTACGGCCACAGAATTGCCCTTATTTGTATATAAAAACGCGGTTTCGTTATCAGCGTGGATTTCTTTGCAAGGTTCTGCAACTCCAGGCGTGTAGGCTAATCCAAAATCTTCCCGGCATTTTAGAGGTTTTGTAATTTTAGTAGCCAATTTTCCAGGGCGCGGATTTTGGTGGTAATTCAAGGCTTTTTCTTTTAAAGTCATAATTTCCTTTCTTGCAAATTTGTATGATGCAAAGTTCATTAAAGTGCGGCTGAGAAGACTCGAACTTCCACAGGTTTCCCTACAGCGACCTCAACACTGCGCGTCTACCATTCCGCCACAGCCGCTCCCTTCAAGTATATAAGATTTACCGAAAATTTCAACGGGGCGAAAATGGCGGGGTTTTGGAAGATTTTGGACTTTTTGTCCATGGGTTTTTGCTCGGAAATTTTGCTTGACTTTTTAAAATTGTTAAAAAACTTGTTAAAATGGTTAAAAATCCTGAAGAAAAATTTACCATTTTTTTGTACTTTTTTGGTAATCTTCGAGCGTGTCTTTATTTGATAAAATTTGTTCTGACGATAGCGGGTCAAAAGAGGCGGTTTTAGAATCGATTACAAACCAAATTGCGGTCATTTTTGCCAATCGTAACGACCAATATTGGGCTTTTGATATTGACAACAAGGCAATAATTCAGGTCCACGATCTTTTTAAGCAGGATATTTTTAGTGTTGCATTTTCTCGGCAATTGGCGCGGGTTTTAGAGGTTTTTGACCGACGAATAAAGGACGTTTCCGTCGTCGTTACAGTAATCAATTCTCAGACAGTGGTTTTCATTAGCGGATATTATGTATTTGGCGGGGCGAAAGTTCCGATTACAAATTTGAAATTTTCTATTTAGTATTAGTGATTTTTTGCCATATTTTTGCCGTTTTTTTCACAATTTTATGGGATTTTTTATTGATTTTTGGATTGCAATTGCTGAAATTTTGTGGTAAATTCATCCCATGATTGGGTATTTTTTCTCTGATATTTCGTGCTATTTGCTTGGGGCGATTCCGTTTTCTGTCGTACTTTCCAAGTACTTTTTGAAAAAGGACATCCGCGAGGTTGGGTCTGGTAACATTGGTACGACTAACGCTTACCGAGCAGGAGGGGCCATTTTTGCGGCTATTATTGCGGTTTTGGATCTTGCAAAAGGCTTTATTGCCGTCCGGTTTTTGATGCCGCCTGGCTTTATAGAGCTTTTCGGGCAGCAAATTTCTACATCTTCTTTGGCGCTTTTCATGGTCTGTCTTGGCCAAATTTTCCCAATTTTCCTCAATTTTCGCGGGGGAAGAGGTTTGGGCGTTTTTATCGGTTCGTTAATGGGACTTAACTTTTTGTACGGTTCTATTATAGGAATTTTCTGGATTTTGCTCACAAAAGTGGCTAAATTGCCGTTTTTTTCGAGTATGATGGCGTTGGTGGCTTCGGTTTTTGTTTTTCCAAATGATTTGCTAAAATTGGCCATAATAGCCATAATTGTGGTTCGGCATAGGGAAAATTTTGTACAATATTTTCAAGATCGAAAGGGAAATGGAAAATAGATAAAATCGGCTAAAATGGCGGCTTTTAGGGGGGGGCGTGAATTTAGATAGAAATTTTTTGGATTGGCTGAGATTGTATGCAACAAAGTCGGTCGGGCAGGTGACTTTTCGTAGGTTATTGGCCGAGTTTAAGACAGCAAGTGAGGCTATTAAGGCTCTTCCGGAAGTAGCGGCGAAGGCTGGGAGGTCCAAGAGTTTTGAAGTTCCCAGTTTGGATTGGGCTGAAAAATATTGTCAAAAATGTCAAAAATTTGGGGTTGAGTTGATTCCGTTTTATGAAAACGATTATCCGCGGGCGCTGAAGGTCGTGGAAGGTGCCCCGATGTTGCTACATGCCAAGGGTCGTTTGGAGTTGCTCAAGCAGAAATCTCTAGCAGTTGTAGGCTCGCGGACGGCCTCGCTTCAAGGAATTGCGTTTGCCAAAAAATTGACAAAAGAATTATCGGATTCGAGATTTGTAATTGTTTCTGGCTTGGCGCGTGGCATCGATACAGCGGCCCATTTGGCGGCTTTGGAAGGTGGTACGATCGCAGTTGTAGGTAATGGTTTGGATGTTTTTTATCCACCGGAAAATAAGGAATTACAGGAAAAAATTGTCCAAAATGGTCTTATAATTGGCGAGCCGTTTTTAGGTCGGGAACCAGTAGCGCAGACTTTTCATTATAGAAATCGGCTAATTTCCGGCCTTTCTTTAGGGGTTTTAGTCGTGGAGGCGGCCATGAAATCTGGATCTTTGTTGACTGCCGAGTATGCTGTTGAGCAAAGTAAAGATGTTTTTGCAGTCCCTGGGCATCCTTATGATCCGCGGGCTAGGGGGACGAATTTTTTGATAAAAAATGGGGCGAATTTGATTGAAAATGCGCAAAATATTGTCGATTTTTATCAAAATTTTGATTATCAGCAAAGATTGTTTGAAATACAAGAGGTTAATGAAGAAAAACTTGGCTATTTTAGCGGGGATTACGATGAAACGGCGGCCGAAGAGGTGGTAGAATTTTTGAAGGAAAATTTGGGAGCGGCTGTTTTGCCAGTTAGTGAAGTTGTGAAAAATTCGAATTATTCTACAGCCCAAATTTTGGCGGCTCTTTGCGAGTTAGAGTTGGCCGGAATTATAGAATTTGAAAACATGACAGTTCGAAAAGTGGCTATTTAGGCCGAATTTGACAGTTTTTTCTAGTGGTGTTATTTTCGTACCATGTTAAAATTGAAATATTTTTTGCTTTGTACTTTTTTCGTGGCGAATGCGCCGAAAAGTCCGAATGTTTTTTTTTATTGTGAAAGAAATTTTGTAGAAAAAAAATGGAATAATGATTTGTTGGTTTCCGTTGGTTGCCAGAGCGAGGATAATGGCGAAAATAGGGAAAAAAACATGAAATCAAAAGAAAAATTTGCTATGGATTTTTTAGAATTTGATAAGTTTTTATATGAAATTCCTGAAGATTTTTCTATGAATCCAATAATTGAGCAAATTTCTCAGGTTGTACAATCCGAGTATTTTGAAAAAGAACTTGAAAAATTATGTGTAGTTTCGAAAATTTTACTATCTTTTTTTATTGAGAGATTTTTGGATTTTAAGGAAGGTTTTCCAGATGATTTTCCAGATGATTTGAAAAAAAATGATGTAAAATTACAATTGATTTCCTCTTGGAATGCTCTTAATTTGTCGGAAAAGCGTTTGTTTTTTGAAAATGTTCTGTCGATTAAAAATTGACATGTCGGCAAAGATTTGACAGCTTAAAAATATTAGGCAAGTCCCGTTTTGGGCGTGATAAAAATTACGAGATTTTTTTCCAAAATATATGAAAAAATTCAATAAAAATTCCATGCAATTTTAGCTAAAATTTTAGAGCACTTTCAAAATAGATAAATTTTTGCTTTTTGATTTTTGATTTGGTACAATAAACTCGTCGAAAGACTATGGCAATAAATGTGACTTGAAATAGGCTTCGTGGACTTGGGGGCGGTACCCAACATCTCCAGAAACGGGGATGAAATAGGTTCGACATGGGGCGGTAAAAATTTTGCAGTTGCTTGGGAATTTTCCACCATAACGGGATAAAAACGTAAATGCAAATAGAAATGTTGCAAGAACAGTAAGTTACGCTTACGCGTGATGTTCTGTAGCTGCCCGGGGAGGAGCAGGACAAAAGAATCCTCCTCACGTTTAGAAGTTAATTTTTTATTAATAAATTTTTCAATAAAATTTCAATGTTTTTTTTTACTTTTATTTTCATGAAATTGAAATTTTTTATATTATTGCCAATGTTGGCCGTTTTTGCGCCTGAAGAGAGCTTTTTGTTTTGTCAAAACCATTTACCTAGAGAAACAAATTACGGTACAGAATCAAGTCAAACGACCAATGTGGTTACTATTGATAATAGGGGTGAAAAAGAGCAGGCAAAAACTTTTTGGGAAGGAGCAAAAGAGGAATTTGCGGATTTTTTTTCTGGAGTTTTTGGTAAATTGAAAAATAAGATTTCTTCTAACTACGATAGTATGGTGTAAAAAATGGCTTAAATGGCCGATTTTTTGATGATTTTCAAGACAAAGATTTTGCTGTCGTAGATTTGCTTTGCTTGTAAAGAATCGAATTCAAAAGGGGGATTTTTTTCCAAAAATGACGTGATTTTTTCGACCAAATTTTCCGGAATTTCTATTATAAATTCTTGAAAAGTGATGTTTTTTAAACTTTCAAACATTTCCACGTAGGTTTCCTCGTTTCCAAAAAGCGCCAATGCTGGATCGTATAAAGTCTGCGAATCTAGCGGGGTTTGGGCAGCTACGTAAGGCGGATTGGCCAAAATCAGGTCAAAATGTAAATTTTTTATTTTTTTTTCATTTTGCGAGGAAATTTGCGAGTAAAAATTGGAATTTTTTGGTAATTTTTCTATTAGATTTTTCGCCCAATCGTTTTGAAGAAAAGTGATTTTTTTTGCCAAATTGTTCGATTTTTTTGGATTTTTTTTGTCAAAATTTTCTTTTTCAGATTGTAAAATATGGCTATTTAGGCGGGCAATAGCAAGAGAATCTTCGGAAATATCTATTCCAACTCCGTGAGCTTTCGGAAACATTTTCAGAGCAGACAAAATCAGACAACCAGTTCCAACTCCTAGCTCCAAAATTGTACGAGGTTTTATCGAAATTGCCTCCAAAAGTGCTTCAGTTTCTGGTCGCGGGTCCAAAGTGTGCTCATTTGTCAAAAAAACATCTTTCCAAAAGGCTTTTTTTCCCAAAATTTTTGCCAAAGGTACGTTTTTTAGCCGTTTTTTCAAGGCAGAATCCAAGCAAGTTTTGGCAAGTTTTGGCAAGTTTTTGGACGTTTCCAAAATTTCAGTTTCGAATAATGTTTTTGTCAAATAGACACATTCATTGAATGGCAATTTTTTCGCAGCATTTTTAAGCCAATCTGTCAAAATCCAATCGTTTTTTTCCATTTTTTTTTGCAAAAGTTTCCTAAATTTTCTGTATTATATCATAAAATTTGTATTTTTTGTACGTTTTTTGTAGAATTTTAAAAGTTTGTAAAAAATCATTCAAAATTTTGTGAAAATTGTTAAAAATTGGCCAAAATTGCGGAGTTTTTTGCTGGGGATTTTGCGTGGGTTTTTAAAATTATTCTTCTAAAGTTTTCCAAATGAGTTGATCCAAAAATTCCGAAAGCCCGTCGCCTTCCATAAAACCGACCACGTCATAGTTCATTTTCTCTAGCCGCGCGTCGTTGACCCAATTTTGAGTGAAATGATACGTTCGAATACGCTCGTTACGCTTGGCCCGTCCGATGGCATTTTTCCGCTCTTGAGCCAAATTTGCGTGAGTTTCTTCGAGTTTTTTCTGGTAAATTCGTGTTTTTAGAATTTTCATCGCCTTTTCCTTGTTTTTATGCTGCGATTTTTCGTCCTGTTGACTTACTACCAAACCCGTTGGCAAGTGGGTGATCCGTACTGCGCTATCTGTTGTGTTAACCGATTGGCCGCCTGGTCCGCTAGAGCGAAATACGTCGATTTTAAGGTCCTTTTCGTTGAGGATGACCTCGACCTCATCCGGTTCGATTAAGATGGCTACAGTGGCCGTAGAAGTGTGAATACGCCCCTTTTTTTCGGTCTTTGGGACACGTTTCACGCAATGCACGCCCGACTCGCAAATTAACCAAGTATTAACCGAATTACCAGAAATTTCGAAAATTCCTTCTTTTAAGCCGCCGACTTCCGAATAAGACAAATTCATAGTTTGAAAATTCCAACCGCGTTTTTTGGCCAATTTCATATACATATTTGCCAATTCCATAGCGAAAATCGAGGCCTCTTGACCGCCTTCTCCTGCCCGAATTTCGACCATAACTTCTTCTGCCTTGTTCGAAAGCAAAGTTTGCGCAATTAGCCCTTCTACGGCCGTAATTTTCAATTGTAGAGCCTGAATTTCGTCTTGCCATAGCAATTTCATTTCCGGATCATTTTCATTTTTCAAATTTTCATTAGTTTCCGCTATTTGGGCCGTAATTTCGTTATATTTTTCGATAATTTTACATTTTTCATTTAAAGCGGCGATTTTTTTGTTTAAAAATACAAAATTTTGCTGGTTAGAAGCGGGATTATTGAGTGCAATTTCCAGATCAGAATTCAATTTTTCCAGCTCATTTTTCCAAAGAGGATAGTATTTTTCCCAAGGATTCATGGTCTGATTTTACCCCAAATTCCTTAAAATAAATAGAATGTTTTTTGAAAAATTTACGTAATTTTGTTTTTTTTAAGTTTTTTTATTGTGAAAAATTTTTTCTTGGAATTTTTTGGAATTTTTTCTAAGTTTTTCTAACTTTTTTCATTTTTCAGGGCGGATTTTTTGAAAGAATTTTTTGAAATTTTGCAAGTTTTTAAGCGAATTTTTATAAGATTTTTCGAACTAGCTTTGGCGGGGAATTTTGTATAAAATATCTTCATAGGAATGTAGCTCAGCTGGTAGAGCAACGGTCTCCAAAACCGTAGGTCGGGGGTTCGAACCCCTCCATTCCTGCGAAAAATACGGAAAATTTAAATTTTTTTCCATTTTATGAAACTTTTTGTAAAACTTTTTGTCGAATCTTTGTAATTTTGGAAAATTTTGGGCGGGAAATCTGAAATTTTATGAAAAATCGGGGAAAATATGGAAAAACATTGGAAAATCTTGAAAAAAATATCGAAAATTTAGAAATTTGATCTGAATTTTGCAAGAAAATTGTACAAAATCATGAAAAATCCAAAAAAAAATCTTGAAAAACCAAAAAAGTTGATGGAAAAAGTTTTGAATTATAAAGACATCAAGTCTTCTAAACTGGCCGTATTTGGCTGAAAATTGAAATCGACCTGAATTTCGGTCATTTGAGTTGGCATTTGGGCGTAAAAATATTGGCAAGCTACGTTGGGCAAATGTGCTCCGGCGATCCTGTTCATAGGTTTGAAATCGCTACGTCCGAACCAGGCGCCAACAACGTATTCGGAAGTTGCTGAAATGGTCCATAAATCGCGGTATTCGTTGGAAGTTCCAGTTTTTGCTCCTATAATTTTGTCGTCCGTTTTTAACCTTCGCCCGGTCCCGGTTTCGACGGTATATTTCAAAAGTTGCCACATATACCACACGGTTCTGTCGTCGAGTACTTTTTCGAATCGGTTTTGCTTTTTAAACAAAATTTCGCCAGAATTTGCATCCCGAATTTCCGAAATTGCGTAAGGGGTAATTTTGTAACCATTGTTAATAATTGGCAACATTGTGGAAGTACATTCGAGCAAATTCGTGCTAAAACCCCCAAGAGCAATGCTAGGATTAGACGGGATTGGAGTCTGAATTCCGACCTTGTAGGCCATGTTTTTGACATTTTTGATCCCGCAGCCCATAAGCAACATAATGGCGCTACTATTGACAGATTGTGCAAAAGCATCCCGAATTTTGATTTTTCCATGAGATTCGTACAAATAATTACTAGGTTCCCAGGCGCCTAAAGTGACAGCTTTATCGTCTATAAAACTATCCAAACTGATTCCTTTTCGAATCGCTTCCAAATAGACGTAAAATTTGAAAAAAGACCCGACCAGGCGATGGGAATGGGCGGCGATGTTGAATTGGTAATCATGATAGTTCAAACTTCCGATCATGCCTAAAATCTCGCCATTTTTGCTAAGAATTACCATTGCTCCCTGGTCAGCTTGCCATTGCTTTCCGAATTCCTGGTACGTTTTTTGCATCGCTTCATTGGCCTTGGTTTGAATATTAGCGTCGATTGTGGTTTTGACTATTAAATCACGATTTTTATACTCATTGGGAATGTTTTGCAAGACAAAATCTGTAAAATGGGCGAATTTGTTGAAATTTTTCCTGGGATTTAGTTGGAATTTTTCGAAATTTTTCAGCTCTTTTTGGCTTAAATGGCCGTTTTTGTACATTGCTTTTAAAACTCGTTCGGTCCGTTTTTTCCAGTAATCTTTATTACCAGCGAATCGGGAAGGGGCTTGGACAAGGCCTGCTAAAGCTGCTGATTCATATGAGTTCAGGTTTTTCGGGGATTTTTGGAAATAGACTTCTGAGGCGGCGTCAATTCCAAAACAACCGGCGCCAAAATAGACCCTATTTAGGTAAAAAGTTAAAATTTGAAATTTGTCGTATTTTTGTTCGATTTTGACCGCCATTAGAAGTTCTTTGAGTTTTCGTAAAATTGTTTTGTCGTAAATGCTGATTTTTTCCTCGTTTTGTAGTATGTTTTTGGCCAATTGTTGGGTAATTGTGCTTCCGCCGCCGACGATTCTTCCGCAGACAAAATTTCGGATTCCGCTTCGTATTATTGCCAAAAAGTCAATTCCGCGATGTTTGAAAAAATTTTTGTCCTCGACGTCGGTTATGGCATTTATGACGCATTTTGGGAGGCTTTTGGCATCTATCATGGTTTCTTGAAGGTCGCCATGTTGGGCTATTAATTCGCCATTTCTATCGTATAATTTGACATAAATATTCCTTTTCATTGTTTCTGTGACGCCGATATCAGGCAGAGTTTCGTTAATCATGAACAGAAAAAAAAGCAGACAAAACGCCAAATGGGCAAAATAACTTGCCAAAATTTTCAAAAAAAACAACACAATATTATGATAAAAAATGCCAGTTGGTTTTGCAAGTAAAATTTTTTGCTTTGAAAATTGCGGGGAAAATGACAGAGAAATTGCGGGAAAAATGACAAAAAAATGTCGGAAAAAAATGCCGGAAATTATGAAAAAACTAGCGAAAAAATGTTGAAAATTTTTAAAAGATTAATTTTTGGCCGATTTTGTTAATCATTAACGGAAAAATTGCGGGGAAAAATTTCTAGTAAAATTTGTTCAAAAAATTTTTCTATTTTTGCAAATTAGGCGCGAAAAGTACCGCATTTTCGGGCATATGTGGGATATCGAAGTTCATAATACACAAAAGTTTTCCACTAGAAAAATACGTAGAATCCAGCGTAATTTCGACCAAAATCATATCTTCCCGCGATTCCAAATCTAAATTTGCCGCGATTTTTATAATCTCCCTTTGAGCCCCGATAATACGTCTATCTTGCATTTCGGTGAGTCGGTCTTCGCTTGTAATTATGGCGTTATTGATCCAACGGACGATGCTTTCTGGGTCTAAATCGACTGGTTTTGTAATTCCAACTGTGATTTTTTGTCCGATATTTTCTGGCAGCATAATCGCGAACATACCGTCTTGCCGGGCGAACAAAATCCGTTCATAAGTTTCCTTAATTTCTTCCAAAGCCGTCGAAATATACTTCATTAAAGGCAAGATTGAAATTCCGCAATCGATTTGGTTATAAGGCGCTATATTAGGCATATTTTCGCCCGGAAAGAGGACGATTGCGTTGTGAAGACTTTGGATTAATTTCTTGAAAAGCTCGTACGGATGTTCGTCGCACTTGGACGCTTGTTCTAGTAAAAACGAGATGTTTGCCAAATTGGCAATTAAGAAATTGTTACGATTTTCCGCGTCTTTTGTCATCAAAAACTTCAACTTATCTCTGCTGGATTTTATCAAATTTTCTAACTTTTCTGCCAAAAATTTATTACAAGAAATTTTCAAAATTGGCGGGATATAATCTACAAATTGGAACCGAATTCCATTATAACGTATTTTCAAAAGTGGGATCGAAATATAGCCAATTGGTGGAGTTTTGTCTAAAAATAGGCTATAATTGTGCTTCAAATATGTGACAGAAACTTGACAATCGGGCAAATTAAAATCTTGTACATTATCGATGGTTTTGGCCTGAAACCGTGGTTTTGCAGTTGTTGACATATAGGAAAGGTTATTGTCAGGCAAAATCAAAAACAGGAAAAGGTCGCCTTTTTTCAGGTCTTCAGTACGTTCTTTCAAGTCTATGGAAAGGTCTGCGTCTATATCATCCGGGAATTCTATCAAAGTCAAATCCGGCAAAATACATTCCAAATTTTTCAATTTCAAAATTCCGTCGGCAAGGTAGGTATCATCTATAGTACAATCTATAATTCCCCAGCCGTTAGGGGTAGTTTGGGATAAAATTGTCTGTCTGGCATGTTCGGTATATAGGAAATTTTGCTGGAAAACAGCGGGTTCTAGAGGCATTCCTTCATACCACATTATAGGCAATTTTGTTTTCATTTTCCCCTCCAAATCTATGTTTTTCTGGCGAAATTCCGCAATTTTATTCTACAGAATCTCCGAACAACGAGTCGCTATATTTGTCACCGTCCCGCAATTTTATATAATTGTGACGGTCGCTGTGTCTATGTGGAAAAATCTGAAATTGACCTTCCGAAATTTCCAAGACCACGTTGTGCTTGTCCAGTGGTAATATAATTCTATTTTGCGGATTGTTAATAAAGTGTAAAAATATGACTATTCCCCAGAAATTATGATGAGTTGGGAAGATGAAAGATTTGACATCATTGTCAATAAAATCTACAGTCCAAATGTTCAGTCCATTAGGGTGATCGAGTTTGAGTTGGTGTTTTTGGCTAAGAAAGGTTTTTGCGTCCATAGTTTGAATTTTGGAAAATACGTCTTTTTCGTAGACTTGGACAAGGTCAATGGACAAAGCCATCCGATTGTTAACGTTGTTCCAAGTACGGATGGAAACTGAGTGATGAGAGTGCTCTGGAGCCATGTTTTCGGTCTCTGGAAGGTCGCAACTGGTTAAAAAAAGACAGAAAAAAATTGTGAGCGGAAAATTTTTGGCGATGTTTTTGTTTTTTGTAAGGGCATAAAGTCCGCTATTTTGGCCGAGATTTTGAGTTTGTATCAAATGTTTTTTGAGTTTTTTACTATTCCAAAAAAGGTTCCAATATAATTTTAACCAATTGAGTTTTTGTAAAATGTGCTGGAATTTTTTTGTTAAAATTTGTACCGAAAATTTTTCTGCCTGTTTTTTTTCAAGATTTGATTTTTGGAATTTTTTTGAATTTTTTTCTAAATTCGAAAATTTTTTCATTGCAATTTCTTGAAAAGTTAACATTTTTTTCATGGCAAACTCCTGACGATACTTCCGTTCAAAGAGGCTGTATTGGCAATTGAATCGACTTCGCTTTGGGCCAATCCTTCAGAGGTATAAGGCCCCAAATAGACGACAAAATATAAATCGTGATTTTTTAAATTGGCTTTTTTTCCCAATTCTTTCAATTTTTCGACCATACTTTTTGCGCTTTCCTCATTTTTGAACATTCCCATAATTATGAAAAAATCTTGGTCGGAATAGACGTCGTAAGCTGTTTGAAAAGCGTGTAATTTGTTAATAGTTTGGTTTAATGGGGTTAAATTTACGTTTGTTAACGAATTTTGTAGCTGAGAATTTAGGAAATTTCTGATTGCTTTTTTCGATTTTCCATAGGCTACATTTTTGTTATAAAGTTCGACCTGTTTTGTCTTTTCGTTCTTGAAAAATCCCAGGGTATAGCCGATTCCAAACGTACCGGCCCCGAGCAAAATAGCCCCGATCAAAAATCCGAAAAATTGCCATTTCGAAAGACCTACTATTTGCGGGATATTGTTGTTTTCGTCGGCCATCCAAACCCCCTTTGCTTTCCCATCGTCTTTAAAAAATATCTTGATGGACACTTCTATATTTAAATACAAAAGAGTAAAATAAGTCTTGAAATGGAATTAATTTTTTAGCAAAACTTTTGAAAAGATAGCCAAAATGGCGGGGAAAATTGGAGGCAATTGTGTTAAAAAACAGTGTAAATAATTTGACAAAATTGACTGATTTTTTTATGTGGTCTTTGAAAGCTCAGCGTCGGATTTCGGCCAATACCCAGGCAGCTTATGCTCAAGATCTGTCTGTTTTTGTAGAATTTTACAAAAATTGGCGAGCGGACGAGATGGTTGAAATTTCAAACGAAATTTTGGAGAAGTTTTTCGATTTTTTGCGGCAAAAAGGGGCTAGTGATAGTACAATTGCTCGTAGAATGGCCACAATTGCTCAGTTTTTGGAATTTTGTTTAGATGAAAAGTTGGCTAGAATGGCGGAGTTTACGAAGCCATCGCAAGGGAGTTCAGGACCGAGCAAAATGGCGGAGTTTACGAAGCCATCGCAAGGGAGTTCAGGACCGAGCAAAATGGCGGAGTTTACGAAGCCATCGGGGAGTCCAGATCAGGCGGCAATAGCATCGCAAGAGAGTCCAAACACAGCCAAAATGGCGGGAAATATTGGTATGATTTGTGTTGAAAATTGTGATAAAAATAGACATGTTGGCAATAAAAATGCGTGTGAAAATTTTGGTAAAAAATATGTTTTTGACAAGCCAAAGTTTCGTTTAAACCCGCTATTTTCGCCATTTTTTGAGCTTTCTGATTTGGAAAAAATGAGAGGAATTTTGGATGAAAATTCGCCTTCTGATTTGCGTTTGCGAGCAATTATTGAGGTACTTTATTCAACAGGTTTGCGGATTTCTGAGCTTTTGGCGTTGAAAAAGTCGGATTTATCGGCCATTTTTGGGCATCAGGCGTTGGTCGTACGTGGGAAAGGCGGTCACGAAAGGGTGGTTTTTTTCAGCGAAATTTCGTTGGAGTTTTTGAAAAAATATGTTGATATGTTTTTTGACTCGGTGGCGAAATCAGAGGGGCAAACGATTAAAAACGGCCAAAATGGCGGGTTTTACGAAAATAAACCTTTGAAAAAACACAAAACTTGTCAGGTTGACAAGGAAAATTCGTACCTATTTTTTTCTACTTTCGGACTAAAAACTTCTAATTTGAAAAATCCGCAGAAAAATTTTCAGCAAAATCGTGGAGAAAATCCGGTAGAAAATCCACAAAAAAATCCGCAGAAAATTTCCGATGAAATTTCGGAGGAAAAATCGTCCAAAATATTAAAATCTGCGAAAAATGTTAACAAAAACAAGCCTTTGACTCGGCAGCGCGTTTTTCAGTTGTTAAAAAATTTGGCAATTCGGGCCGAACTTGATCCGGATACAGTTTTTGCTCATGCTTTTCGGCATCGTCTTCTTACGGATTTGGTCTTAAATGGCGCGGATTTGGTGAGTGTACAAAAGATTGCAGGTCATCAGCAGATACAGACTACGGCCCGTTATACCCACGTTGAAGACGAGCTTTTTGATCATTTGTCAAAATTTCATCCATTATCGAAAAATAAAAATCAGGAAAATTTGTCAAAAACAGAGAATTTTGCTAATCGGTCAAATTGTATTTCTGGCAAAATCGATAGTTCTGAAAAAAAAGACTGAAATTCAAAAAATATGTACAAAAAACGGCAATTAAGTTTTCGAAAATTCGATGTAATTATTAATAAAGTGTCGGTTTGTCAAGAGTTAAAATGGTAAATTTCGAAATTTCGGACCAATGTTGCTAAATAAAGGTTTTTGAGCTAAAAAAGAGGGGAGGAAATATAAGGAGTTATATTATGAAACACATGTTATTGGCGTTTTTGGCGGCGGCTGCGCTTTCGATGCCTTCGGATGTACACGCTGAGGATTCTATGGCAGTTAACCGGCCTGCTCAACCTAAGGTAAAGGATCCTGTGGTTATCGTCATGGGGAAAAAGTACGTAAAATTATCTGAAATTATGCCAATTTTGGCCTCGCTTGTTGGTGGGAATTTGAACAATTTGTCGAAAGAAGATCTTTTACGGGCAATTTATTTGGCGAAGCAGATGTATGTAATGCAGGAAGTTTTGGCCCAGGAAGCGATTAAGAAAAATTACGAAAATAGCCCAAAATACAAGGAAAATTTTGAAAAGGCAAAGCGGAGGGAGGCTACTTCCATTTATATCAAGGACATCGAAACTTCTTTTAAGGATGACGAGTTGAAAAAATTGTACCCAGAATTCGTGGCGAAATTGCCAAAAATGAAGGAATTTTCTTTCCGTTTAATAATAGTCAAAAATTCTGAAGATGCTAAGGTAATTACGACTGCTTTGGCCGCCGGTTCCAATTTCGGTAAGTTGGCAGCGGAAAAGTCTCTACACGGAAGCGCAGATCGATCTGGTGAAAATTCTGGCTTCATTCCGTTTACTCGGGAAGATATTATTACCCGCGCGTTTGGTCCTGCGTTTACGGCCAAGTTGCGTTCTCTTGGAAAAGGGGCAGTAGCGACGATTAATTTGCCGAATGGTCAAGTAGCGGTGGTTAAGTTTGAAGGATCGCATGACGCGAAGGCTCCGGCTATGAATGAAGTTATGCCGCAGTTGAGGGTAATGGCGGCTAATACCAAACTTTTGAAGATAGTGGAAAACAAAATGAAATCTGGCGAAATTGGTTTTTATAATATTGAAGGTAAAAAAGAAGAAGTGAGTTTTGATCCAAAATCCAAGAGTGCTCCTGTCAAAAAAGCTTGAGAGTTTTGAAAAAACTACTAAATTTTTGTGCGATTTTGTACGAAAAAATTTTCCCAAATCCGTTAAAAAAGATAAAATTTTTGGTTAAAAAAGTATTCGTGAAATTATTAATTTTCTTGAAAAGATTAACCTTTAATGATATCCTGCTAAAATGAAATACAAGAATTATTTGTCCATATTTACCGCTATTACTTTCAAACTTTTTGCCGTTTTTCCTTCGGATTTTTATAATTTTGGAAATTTACAAATTACGAAATTTGAGCAAAATTTTTCTTCTACTGACCTTTTAAAAAAATTAGAAGAGGAAATTTTTCTGCCAACAAACGGAGATTCCAAGGAATTTTTAAATGATTCTGAAATTTTGGATATAAAATTTTCTGTTTCAAATTTACAAGATTTTCAAAAGCAAAAACCTGAACCGTTTACTTTGATTTTGTCCGATTCTTTGTCTGATATTTTGGAAATAATTTACTCTGAAAATAATTGTGCTTTTCGTCTTTTAGGCAATTTTGATCCGAATAAAAATTTCAGATTGTTGAAAAAATTTATCTTGTTTTTAGTTAATTTTAATAAAAATAGTGAAAAAATTGACCATAAAAAAATTCTAGAACCAAATCAAAGTGAAGATTTTAAAGAAACTAGCGTGATTTCTGAGTCTTGTTCTGAAATTTTTGCGCAAATTTACTTTTTTGCCAGGGATGATTTTAACCTTTCGAAAACTGATATAAAAATTTCTAATTTTCGCGCTTTTGAACGGAAAAATTTGGTTGCAGAATTTTATGATTTTTCTAGTACAAATTCTAAAATTTACTTTTGTTCGCCTTTTTTGAATCCGGAAGTTTATGAAATGATTGCTGAAAAATTTTTTGCTTACCAAAAAGAGGTTTTTGAAAATGATCCAAATTACGTAAATTTGATCTATTTGGATGCTTTGGATTGCATTTTTCACTCGAATTTTGGAAGTAAATTTTTGCCTCGTTTTTACAGTTGGTCAAGTTTTGATGTGAAATTTACTTTTTCTGGTACGGAAATTTTGCAAGAAAAAATTCATCAGATTTTGCCCGAAATTACTTCTAAAAATTCGTTAATTTTTTCTATTAAGCGTGATTTTAAGTGGTTTTTTATGGAATTAATTCGAAAAAATACTGGAAAACTTGAGTTTTGTGATAAAAATTGGATTCCAGATTATAAAATCAATTTGGAAAATGCTAAAATTACTATGGATTTTTTGGAATTTTTGCGTAGGAATTTTTTGTATCAAAAGGAGATTTTGGATGCTTTGGATGAATTTGTTAATTTTTCGTTAATTAAAAATGCGAATTTTGATGGCGGAATTTTTCAGGATGGAATTTTTTGTATTTTGGAAGAAAAAAAGGATGTTGAAAAAGTTCAAGGAAAACAAAATTTTTCCGGTTTTTCTGGCAAAATTCAAATTGCAAAAGTTTCCGAAGATTTTTCTGATTTTATTTTGAATCCATTTTATTTTGTGTCCGGCGATCGAAATTCGTACGAAAATATTGTCAATTTTGCTTTTAATAATGCGATAATTCCTGTTAGTCAAGAAACGAAAAATGAACTTGTGAAAAAAATTTCTATGAAAATTGCGTTTGGTTTGGACGAAAATGAAGGGGTTTGGTTCGAGGTGCCGGATAGATTTTCAAAATTATCGAAAAATGGGCAATTTGAGGAAGTTGTAAAAAATTTTTACCGTTTTTTGCAAGATATACAAAATTTATTGAAGCAAAATTACGTTTTTGATAGCAAATGTCTCAAAAGTTTGGCGATTTTTCATAATTTGTATTTTACAATGTCAAAATTGTTGAATTTGGATTTTTCTCAAGGGATTTGTGGTGATTTTGATTTGGAAATTTTAGAGCAAAATATTTTTTTGAAAGGAAGCGGAAAATTTGATTTTTGGAAGATTGGAACTGTGGAAAATAATGATTTTTTGGATCAAAAAAGGATTACAGAAGTTAATTTTGAAGTCCAAACTCCGGATACAGTCAAAATTTTTGTACTAGATTTTTTGAAGCTAAATAAATATTTTACAGAAATTATGGAGTACTTTTTTTTGGTTGATAATGGTGTTTTTATGGTGCATTTTCATAAATTTTTTGCAAATTTTCCTAAGCAAATTGGAGAAAATTTTCAATTTTTCAAAAATGGGAATTATAGGCTTTGTCTAAAAGGCAAAAAAGTCGTCGATTTGATGGATTTTTTTGTACTGCCAGCTGATGGGCGAGTTGTGGATGGGAATATTTTTAAATTTGAGTTTGTTTTTGAAAATGAAGGTAAAAAAAATGTATTTCAATTTCCGGTTTTGGGAAAAAGTAAATTTTTGGCCAAAGAAGAGAGTTTTTCTGAAGAGATTTTGACAAATGCGAAAGATTATTTGTATAGATTTTTCAAGTGCTATAGGGCAAGTATTTTGGATAAAAAAGCGGAGTTTTGTAAGGTTTGTGGATTGGTGGAAATTGCAAATTTGGCAAAAAATTTCACTTTGGATGATTTTGTTTTGAAGGTAGATGGGGCGAGTGTGAAGTTTTGTATTAATCATCAGGTTTGGGTTTTGGTTAATTTTGACAATCCGGAAATGTCTTTTTATTCAAGTTTGTTGCCTAAGAAATTGGTTAACGAAATGTTAAAAAAAATCTATGATAATTGCGAAAAAATTGCTTTTCAAGCGACGAAATTTTTGCAAAATCCACAAAATGGGGCCTTTTTTTATAAAAATGCTTGTTGTATTAAGATTCTATCAATTTTGGATGAAATTTCGCAGAAGTTTTAGGGGGAAGTTTACCAAATACAAGTTACTGCGGCAAATTTGGGGAAAGCAATCGGTTTTGGAGGTTCTAAGCACGCGGCTTCTAAGGACGCAGCGGCGAAATTATTGGCTATTTTGGCCAAAAATAGAAAGATAAAGTAATGTTTTTGTCCAAAATTTTTGAAATGATTTTAAAGGTAAAATTTTCCAAAATATGGTTTTCCAAATTGCAGAAATTTTCGAAAGTTTTGTTTAAAAATCGGCCATTTTTGCGGGCTTTTTCGATTTTGGAAGCTGCTTTCGCCCTGTTGTTGATCGGTATTTTTGCGACAATTATCATCCCATATTGGAAGCTTCTTCACGACCGGGAAAATTATTTTCTGACCCAATCTCGGGCCAATTACGTCCGAAAGGCGGTTCAAGGCTACGTCGCTAGGCATGGTTTTCTGGCCATTCTAGCGGGTTTTAAGGGCTTTTTCAAGCCATTGAGTGCCAAAATTCCCGCTTACAAAATCTGGCTGGTCCAAAATCCAAAGTTGTAGAGGAAGCGAAGTTTCTATTCCTGAAATTGTGGTTTCCATCAGAGCCAATTTATGAACTCGGATGCATTCTTCGCGACTAGGAGCCCAGGAAATGATTTTGGTGGCCAAACTATCGTACCATGGAGGAATGATCCAACCTGGATAAAGAGCGCCATCTACGCGTACTCCTGGCCCTCCTGGAGCCAAAAATTGGTCTATCCTGCCCGGGCATGGAATGAACTCGAACGGACTTTCGGCGGTGATTCTGCTCTCAATTGCATGGCCTTTAATGACAATTTCGGACTGTTTTGGCAATGGTTCTCCGTTTGCTAGCCTGATCTGCATTTCTATGATATCGCGGCCTGTAATGGCCTCTGTGACGGGGTGTTCGACTTGTACCCGAGTGTTGACCTCTATGAAGTACAATTTGCCATTAGATTCCAAAAATTCAACTGTTCCTGCGCTTCTATAATGATATTTTCCCAAAACTGCGCACAATTTTTGCTCAATTTCTTTGCACAAATCCGGATCTAAGTTTGCTGGCCCTTCCTCGACCACTTTTTGGTGCCGCCTTTGGACAGAACAATCCCTGGTTCCGAGTGAAATCACGTTTCCTTTCCCGTCCCCAATGACCTGAAACTCGATATGTCGCGGATTTGGAAGATATGTTTCTACGTACATTCGCTTGTCTTTGGTCATAGCTTCAGCTTCTGCCTGGGCTTCCGTGAACATTTGCTCGGCTTGTTCGGCTGAAAATGCTATTCTTTGCCCACGTCCGCCTCCGCATTCAGTGCCTTTAAAAAGTACTGGAAAATCCATTGTTTTTAGCATTTTGGCGGCCTCTTCGAAGCTTTCTATGGCCTCTTTGCTGCCTGGTACGACTGGAATTCCCGCACTTTCCATGATGTTTTTAGCCGTCATTTTGCTTCCAAATTGTTCGATTTGTTCCCCAGTTGGCCCTAAAAACGTTAACCTATGTTGCTCGACCATTTCGGAGAATTTTGGACTTTCTGAAAGGAAACCGTAACCTGGGTGAATGGCATCGGCGCCTGTAACTTCGGCAGCGGCAATTACGTTTTTGATATTATTGTAACTTTCTGCAGCATTTGCTGGGCCTACACAGACGCTTTCATCCGCGAACATGACGTGCATTGCCCTTGAATCGGCTTCAGAATGAATTGCAACACTTTTTATGTCCATTTTACGTAAAGTACGAATGATTCGGACAGCAATTTCTCCTCGGTTGGCAATTAGAACTTTTTTTATTGTCATTTTTTCCTCACGCAATTATTCCAATTCGACCAATTTTTGACCGAATTCCACTGCCTGACCATCTTGGACGAGTATTTTCGAAATGGTTCCGGATTCTGTGGATTTGACGTTGTTCATGACTTTCATCGCTTCAATGATGAAAATTTTCTGGCCTACTTCTACTTTATCGCCTACCTTGATTAGGGCGGGTAATCCGGGTTTTTCTGCTACGTAAATTTTTCCGACTACTGGGGCAGTGACCGAGCGCTTTTCTGATGCTGGTTTGGCCTCTAAAGCCTGTTTTAGGGGTATTTCCGATGGTTGTAGTGGCATTTGCATAGGCATTGGAGCATAATTTTGCATTGGCGCCGCCGCCGGACCATTTTTCGAAATTTTTATCGAGATATCCGCGCATTTATATTCAATTTCAGTCAAATTTGACTCACTGACGACATCAGCAAGGTACTTTATTGCCTTTTGGTTAAAAATAAATTTATCTCTATTTAACTTATCTTTCATATGATGATTGTATGCATATTTGCTGATTGAGTAAAGAATTGGCAATGTATGATAAACTTACCAGGGCGGCGGTTTCGGCACGCAATACATTGACAGATAGGCGAACTTTCTTGCAATGTTTTTCTAACAATTTTTCTTCATCGTAGCTGAATCCTCCCTCTGGTCCGACTATTATTCCCCTGTATTTTGGCTGTAATTCTGAGATTGGAGAGGATGGATTTGAACCTTCCCATGGATGTGCAAAAGCCCAAGAGTCGTCGATTTTTGACAAAAACTCGGGTAATTTTTTTTGAAAGTGGATTTTTGGGAGGCTGATTCGGTTGCTTTGTCTGGCCGCTTCGATGGCGATTTTTTTGAGTCGGTCGTAGTTTCTGATTGTGGTTTGGGAAAATTCTGTGGAAAGTATGAAGATTTCTGTACAGCCAATTTCGGTTGCTTTTTCGATTAACCATTCGAATCTTGGCTGTTTGATAGCTCCGATGGCTAGGCGGGTTGGCAGCGTATTTTCGGCCATTCTAGCCACTTTTACGATGTTTAGGTATTTTTCGTCCAAAGTTGCAAAATATTCACAAAAACCATCAAAAACGGCCATTTCAGCGCCTTTTGGAAGACGTAGAACATTTTTTAGGTAATGAAAATCCTCCTTGGTCAATTCGGCCTTGGAATTTGAAATTTTTTCTGGTTCTACGAAAATTCGTCGCATAATTTCATTTTGTAGGAAAAATTTTTTTTGGTCAATTTTTGTGTTTTTTAGCCCGTTTTTGAGTTGAATTTTGTTTTATTTTGAGTGGAAAATAGAAATTGTGGAAAAATTTTGAGAAAATAGTGAGAAATTTTTGGGAAAACGGTTAATAAAGGTTAAAAAAACGCCACAATTGCGCCATTGTTTGTTAATAATAGTTAAGAAAGGTTAAATTTAGATCGGATTTTTTGCCGAGGAAATTTTTTTTGCCAAAAAAGCTAGAGAATTTTTGTAATTTTGTGTAAAATCAGGTGATGTCTATTAGAATGATCCGGGTACGTAGTGACCTGATGCGGGCCATTTCGGCCATTTTTATGCGGTTAAATTTGACCGGGGCTGTTGTTCGGGATTTGCACCTGAGTAAAGATCTACGTTTTGCTACGATTGAAATTGCGTCCATTGATCCGGTTTTTGACAATCAGGAAATGCTCGGAATAATTAATCGAAAAATAGGTATGATTGTGAAGTTGCTTAAAACCATGGTTAGTTTGAAATATTTCCCGAAAATACGGTTTGTGGAGGATTCTCATCACGCTCGGATTCAGGAAATTGAGTCTCTTTTGAAGGCCGTCAAGGAAAAGGATTTGAAAGCGGGGATTGTTTATGAAGAGGACGAAAATTCTGAGGAAGAATAATTTTTTGGCGATTTTCTGACTTTTAAATTGAAAAATCAGACTTTTTTTGCGATTTTTCTTAGGAATTTTTATAGTTCAAAATTTCAGTCCAAATTTTTTACAAAAATTGTTTTTTGGATTTGTTTTTTAGGGGGAGTTTAGAAAAAATTGCGTGGGAATTTAGAAAAAATTGAGAAAAATTCAGATCTTCAAAATTCCAATTTTTTGGGCTATTTTGGCCAATTTTTTGCCCGAGAATTTTTGTAAGAGTTAAAATTTCAAATTTAATTTCTTTTTTTTTGCTTTAGTTCGATTTTTTCGCAAAAAGTGGCCGATTTTCCTAGTAAAAAACAGAATCTACCGAGCGCGCTTGTCAAGCTGTCAATATCTGAGAAAATCTATTATTGAAATTCAAAATATAGGTCTTCAATACCATGGTACCCTTTTGGATTTAGCCGCATAATTACGTCGCAAAAACTGTCCGTTTCATAGGCTTTTTTGAGGGCGGCAATCAGATTTGTCTTGTGATTTTGGACGAAAAATGTATAGTTTTTGTAATTTTGGGAAATGGAAATTCTAGTTGAGCGTTCGTATTTGGTAAGTTTTAGGATTTTGAGATTTTTTGATAGGATTATAATTTCTTCATTACCTTGTCCGTGAGGGCCAAAATGGCGGAAATCGTCTGTAATTTGATCCAAATCTATTACGGAATCTATTTTGAAAGTTTGTTTTTCGTCTTGTAAAATCACGTTTTTTTGGATCCAAATTTTAAACATTTCCCACTCTTTTAGGGAGCAAGTAAGACCTCCAGCGGCCGCGTGACCTCCTCCGATTGGTATGATTTTTTCCAAAATTGCTTTTTGAATTATGTGGCCAATATGGGCGTTTTGAGACCGTGCCGAGGCTTTGACAACGAATCCTTTGGCAAATTCTTCCAGCGTTTTTTCGTCCGTTTTGACCGGAATTTCGTTAAAATTTTTCTCCTCGGAATTTTCATAATTTTGCTCAAGATCAAGGCCAATTTGCTCTTCTGTTTGCGGCCATTTAGGCGGGTTTTGAGATGAAAGTGTTTGTGAAAAATTCATTGTTTTTTCTTGAGATGATTCTTGGGAAATTGGCAAAGATTCTTTCAAAGAGGCTGAAAAAGTTTGTTCAATTGCCCCAATTATTGCCGGTTTTTTGAATTGTTCCTGAATTTTTGCAGCTATTATACCGACAATTCCAGCGTGCCATTTTAACGAAGCTATACAAATGATATTCGCCTCAGGATCGGCCAAATTAGCGGCTTCTTCGTATGCTTCTTGTTGTATATTTTTCCTGGCATTGTTCAGTTCTTCCAATTTTTGGGCCAAAGTAGCGGCCGTGTTTTCGTCCTTCGTTGTCAATAAGTCAAAGGCCAAAAGCGGGTCATCTATTCTGCCTGCCGCATTCAAGCGCGGACCGACATAAAATGCAATATCTGAAGCGGAAAGGGGCAGTTTTAGGTCGCAACGTTGAATGAGAAAGCGAAGGCCAAGGCGCTCTTGTTTTTCGACCATATTTAGCCCTTTTTTGATCAAAGCTCGGTTCAGTTTGCTAATTTCCATGACGTCGCAGATAGTTGCCAGGGCGACAAGATCGAGCGAATTAGTTAATATTTTTTGCCGACGCGGAATTTCGATTGATAATTTTTCCAAGAGTTGATGGACAAACAAAAAAGCCAATCCAGTTGCGCATAATTTCTGAAATTCGCATTGTTCAAGCGGATTTACATCTGGTCTGTGTGGGTTTATGACGATTTTGCCGTCGATCATGGTATCGATTGAGTGGTGGTCGATGATTATCAACGGGTTTTCATAGAAGCTGGCGAACTCGTGGGCGCTGCTTCCGCAATCGGCCAAAATTAACACTTCTACAGGGTTTTTGCGGAAAAATTCCAAGGCTTTTGCGCTCGGTCCATAGCCATCTTCCCGTTTTGGAAGCCAAATTTTTGTCTCAATTCCCAGCTCGTCAAAAGTCTCTTTCAAAAGGGCGCAGGACGAAATTCCATCCACGTCATAGTCGCCTAAAATCCCAATTTTCCCGCAATTTTGGACTATTTTTTGCATAATCTCCATGGCTTTTTGCATATCTGGCAAAAGCGCGGGGTCTATCCAAGCATTTTTCAGCGATGGGTTCAAAAAAGTGGTCAATTCATCAAGCGGAATCTCTCTGGAAGCGGCTATATTGGCGGCCAAAAACGAAAGTCCGTAATTTGTCCGAAGAGTTTCCAAAAGTTCGTACGGGTTTTTTCGAGCGATCCAAACGTTCCCTAGGGCAGATTTTTCGCAGATTGTATAAAAATTTTCTAGCACAAAATTATTATAAATTTTAGTAGCAATTTTTGATAGATTGGTCGTTTTTTTTTTATTTTTTACGAGATTTTTTTGAATTTTTTTTGCGAAATTTTAAGTGAAATTTTTTTTATAGGATTTTTTTTTGGAGAAAAATATTTTTGTGCAACTTTTTTGTCGGAAAAGCTTTTGATTAGTGGAAAAGTTCTTAAAAATCTCAAAAAGTTTGGAAAGTTCTTAAAAATTTCAAAAATCAAGCAAAACTAAGACCAAATTTAAATAAATTCAACGAAAAAAAATATATTTAAAGAAAAAGTGCCCCTGGAGAGACTCGAACTCCCATGCCCGTGAAGACAACAGATTTTGAGTCTGCCGCGTCTACCATTCCGCCACAAGGGCCACGATCAAATAGTACAATATTTTTTATTTTGGCGCAATAGAAAGTAAAATCGGCGGTTTTAGTGAAGATTTTATGGATTTTAAATTGTAATTTTGAACTCTTTTTCGACAATTGAAATGATTTTTGCAATTTTTTGATTAATTTCTTCGGTGGTTAAAATTTTGTTTTCCTCAAAGACGAAACGCAGGCCGACGCTTTTGGAATTTTGTAGGTTTTTTGTTGGATAAATATCGAAAATTTCGCAATTATAGCCTTGATTTTTAAGGAAATTTGTAAGCTTTCCGATTTCGAAATTTGGCTCGATTTTGAAGGAAATATCCTTATAAATTGGCACTTGATCGGTCGTTTTTTTGTATTTTTTACGTCTCAAATTGGCTGTAAAATTTTCAATGTAAATTTCAAGAGCAAAAATATCTTTCAGTTCGAATTCGGCGGCGATTTTTGGGTGGATTTTTCCGATCGAACCAATCAAAATTTGCTCATTTTTTTGAGAATTGGAGTAAATTTTTTTACCATTTTGTAAGTGGTTTTGTTCTGACTCTACCATTAAAAATCCGCTATCTAGGCCAGTTTTTTCAAAAAAAGTATATAAAATTTTTAGCAAAGATTCGTGGTTTTGAGAAACGGCTGTAAAAATAGTTTTTTGAGTTTTTTCATCGTTTTTTCCTATAAAAGTTCCCAAAATTGGCTGGATTTTTTTTGTTCCATCCGGATAAAATTTTGAATTTTCTTGAGTTTTTTTAAAGTCGTTTTCTGCGCTAAAATTGCCATAAATCAAACCGCACTCAAAAAATTGCGTAAAATTATACGAGTTGTTTTTATGCCAAGAAATCGTTTTCAAAAGCTGGGGAATCAGGCTTCCGCGCAAAATACAGTAATTTTGATTTGACGCATTGGCAAGTTCCCGTTTTGTCTTATTTATTTCAAAAATTGGCGATTCTAAGCTAGAGATAGAAAAATGTACACATTCGTTAAAACCCGCCTGAATAGCGGTTTCTGAGAGAGTTTCAGCCAAAGTCTTGTCTTGAAAATTTTGATTTTTTAGCGGCAAATTTTGGGATTGAATTTCATCGTAAAACCCCGTTGCAAATTCTTCAACTATACAATTTTGCGTGGAAATATCGAAAAATTTATAGGATGGAATTTCAATAGTACAATCATTTTCGGTTTGATTTTTAAAGACAAATCCACGCGGTTCTAGGCGACTTTTCAGATCTTCAAAAGTCCAGTTTTTTTGGCTATTTTGGCCAATTTTTTGCCCGAGAATTTTTGTAAGAGTTAAAATTTCAAATTTGATTTCTTTTTTTGGCTTTAGTTCGATTTTTTCGCAAAAAGTGGCCGATTTTCCTAGTAAAAAACAGAATCTACCGAGTGCGTTTGTCAAATTGTCAATATCCACTCCATATTCGAAGCGGCGACTGGCGGTTGTATAGAGTTTTTGGCGGCGACGTTGGATGGAATCGACCTTGAAAACCCCGGTTTCTAGCAAAATTTCGCTCGAGTTTTCATCTATTTTGGACAAATTTCCTCCGATAATTCCGGGCCAGGAGACCACGTTTTTTTGATCGGAAATGACTAAAGTTCCAGGTTCTAAATTTATTTCTTGCCCGTTCAAAGCTGTAAATTCGGCCATTTTAGCCAAGTTTGAGATTTTTAAAATTGGCTCGTTTTTTTTCGATTTTTCCAACTTGTCAAAATCAAACGTGTGCATGGGCTGGCCAATTTCGTGCGCTACATAATTTGACAAATCGACAAGATCCAGCTCAGTAGGCGTAATTCCGACCAATTCCAGGCGCTTAGAAATTTTGGCTACAGTTTTTCCACATTTGTGTGTCATTTTTGCAACATTTATGCCAAGACATTGGTTTTCGTTAAAACTTTCCGGGGCAATTTCTATCAATTTTTGCTCAGAATTTTTCTCAGGAATTTGGCTAATTTCCAGGGGTTTTAGATGTCCAAGGCCATGAAAAGCCAAGTTTCGAGCAATACCTCTGACTGACATGACATCGCCTCGATTTGGGGTAACTTCTATTTCCAAAATTGCCACAGATTCGAAGGCCTGAGCTATAGAAAGGCCAAAATCCTCGTCAAAACAGCGCAAAACCCCGGACCGCTCGATTGGTAGAAGCAATTCCTGGGCCGAACAAAGCATTCCTGGGCTCGAAATTCCACGTATTTCTGCCATTTTTATAGCCGTTTCTGTTTTTGGAATAATGGTCCCAGGGGCCGCGTAAGGCACGCAATTTCCAATTTCTAGGCTCGAATCTCCGCAAACGATTTTACGCTGTTCTAGAGGCGTTTTAAGGCCATTTTCGGGCAACATTTCGATGGTGTATAAGTTTAATTTGTCCGCATTCGGGTGTTTTTCTTTGGCAATAATTCGTACGATTTTGATGGTTTCCCAAGAAGGGTGGGCAAATACGTTATTCTCGCAAGGAAGTCCGGTGCGTTCTAAAGTACTGATGATTTCGGCCGCGGAAGCCGTTGTTTCCAGATGATCTTTTAACCAATCGATAGTGAATTTCATAAGTCCATTTTATACGATTTTTTTTGATTATGGAATTGAGGATTTACGGCCATTTTAGCGGGGTTTAAGAGTTTTTTTTTGTTTTTTTTATAGTTTTTTATTTTTATCTTGTCGGTTTGGCAAGAAATTTTCAATTTTTTAATTAAAATTTTGTACAATTTTTTTGAGTACTATGAGAAATTATTTCAATTTTACGGATTTTTCATCATCTTTTTTTGATGTTTTTAAGATTTTTTGCGGAGTTTTTTGGCTTTATGGTTGTCAAAATGAAGAATTTGGAGAAATTAGTAGTGGAAATTCAAAACATCATCATAAGCATAGTAAAATCGGCCAGAATGGCGGAGAATACCAAGATGGGAATAGTGAAAAACATGAACAAAATGGCCTGGAATATGAGATTATACGTCCAAAAATGAGACCAAAAAATTTGCAATCTGAAAATGAAATTCCAGAAATTTCCAATCAAGAAATGGAAAAAATTAAAATTTACGAAAAAAATGAGGCATTAATAGATATTTCTAGTGAATATTTTCACCAAAAGCATCTTCATAATCATAGTAAAATCGGCCAAAATAGCGGAGAATACGAGGTCCAACATGAAACCTCTAAAGTTGGCCAAAATGGCGGAGATTACGAGAGCATTGCAAAGGATGCAGGAGCTGAGCAATATAGTGTCCAACAGGCAAAGAAAAACGGCCAAAATGGCGGAAAATACGAGGCTATCGCGAAAGATTTCAATCCCGAGCAAAATGATAAAACTGGCCAAAATGGCGGGGTTTGTGAAGCTGATCACGGGCTCTCTAAACACAGCCAAAATAGCGTAGAATATCAAGATGCGAATAGTGATAAAACTGGCCAAAATGGCGGAGAATACAGAATTTTAAAGGATGCTAAACCAGAGCAAAATGGCAAAATTAAGCAAATTTCCAATCATGTTTTTCATAGGCGTTTTTCAGGGGCTGGAACTGAAATTTTGCGTACTTTTGGATTTATTAACGAAATTTCGGACGCGGATTTGGTAAATTTTGAGGATATTTTTCAGGCTGCTATGTCGGCTAAAAAATCCGTTTTTTGGTACGGAAAAAATTTGTCCGCCCAAATTTTGGTTGAAGATTTTAGGTTGTTAAATCGCTTCGAATGCGTGGATTTTATTGTATTTTTCGATTTTGGCGGGCGAAAATATGAGTTCGAAAATTCTGCTTGTAAAATTTTGGAAGCTAAAGATGGTAGTAGTTTATGGATTTTGGCAGAAAGTGTCAATAATTACACTTTTTAATCGGTTTTAAGTTAAGTTTACACCTCTTCGTACCCCCCCTATGCGGATAAAGGTTAACATATCTAAAACGTATTAGATGGCCATAAAAATGGCCGAAATTGTAGTGAAAATTTTTTCAAAAAGGGAGCCTTTTTTTTTCGTGAAATTTTGGTAGAATAGGAGAGTTGGAAGCGATTCCAATTGGAAAGATGGCCGAGTGGTTGAAGGCGCACGCCTGGAAAGTGTGTATACGGAGATCCCGTATCAAGGGTTCGAATCCCTTTCTTTCCGCCAAAAACGTATGGTAAAAATTTTTATTCAAAATTTTGGTCTCCGGGGAAATTTGCAAAAAAAATGTTTCATGAAAAAATAAATTAATTGAAAAAAAAACTGGCAAAAAAAGTTGAAAATTGACGGAAAAATAACTATTAAATGGTATTTTTTTGTATAAGAGATCGTCATGAATTTAAGGGAAATTACAACTAGGTTAATGGATTCTTTGGACAACAAAGGAGCGGGGGTAAAAGAGCCAAGATGGTTAATTTCTGCTGAAATAAGTCCAAAAATGCCGTTTACAAATAGTCAATTACAGCCTTCAATTGGTGCTTTTTCGTCATCTAGTTTAGTCGGGCCGGCGCCGTCTGGAGTTTCGAAAAATTCTGGAGATTTTGGTTATTTGAATAGTTATCGTGAAGATTTACAAATAGTCAATTCCAAACTTTCTGGAGAAAAGGGGATTCAGGTTGCAAATTTGGTCGTAAATATTCCAAGAGATGGAAATAGTGTGCTTTTTTTTAACCAATTTATAAACAAAGCGGTGATAAAGAAGATAATTTTGATTGAAGTGATCCAAAATCATGATAATTTGGCGGTTCGACAGCAGTTGACTTATAAAACTTGTAGGATTGAAAATTTTGTGAATTTAATGGATTCTGTGGAACTTTCAATCAATTATAATGAACGGAGTGACGTTTTTTCTGTTTACGAAAATGGTGCTAATACGGGGCAAATTGTAGGTACAAATATTTCGTAAAAAAATACCAGTAAAAAATACCAAAATTTTTGTGAAATTTGCAAAAAAAAATCAGAAGTAAAAAATTTTTTATAAATTGTTGAAAAATCTACCTAAGTTTTGAAAATTTGTCAAGAATTAAGTGATGATTTTTAGCGAAACATTTCGTGATTTTTATAGCAAAATTTGCGTTTTTTTCAATTGTGTAATTTGCATTTTTCTGCTAAAATCCAGCACAAGAGAGGTGTTTTATGATGAGTGTTTACGGAGCTGCTTTGCTAGTAGCTGCAGGCGTAGTAGGTACAGGAATTTTGGTTTTGCCATCAATTTTGGCCGTTTTTGGAAGTTGGAGCATAGTAGGTTGGGTCGTAGCTGCGACGATGGCCTATTCGATTGCTACAATTTTCGGAAGATTGAGCAAAAGTTTCAAAGGTGGAGCAGGACCTGTTCAGTATATAGGAGAAACTTTTGGCCATAATGCTGGGTTTTTGGCGTCTTGGGGGTATTTTTTTGCCATGTGTTGCAGCGCTTCTTGTGCTGTGATCGCGTTCGGTCAATATGCCTTACCATTGCTTGGAATCAGCGTAGATCCGTGGGTAATTGGCTTTATAGGTTTGGTTTTGTTGTTTGCTTTGAGCTGTTTTAGCTCTGGTTCTGCGAATATGATTTTGTTCGTTTTGACAGCCATAAAAGTCAGTATTTTCATTATTTTAGCAATTATTGGGATGAAAAATATCGGCAATTATAACCCGGATTTTTCGACTCCTGTGACTGATGTGTTTAGGTCTGCGTCGGCTGCTATGTTTGCGTTTTTGGGGATAGAATTTGCTTCGCTTTCGAGTGGTTCGGTTGTAGATCCTGAAAAAAACATTATGAAAGCTACGAAATTGGGGTTGTTTTTTGCTGCTATAGCCTTTATTGGCGTGCATTGTGCGGTCATGTTTGCTTTGCCAAATCCTGCTGCTAGCAGTCGTCCTGTGTATGATACAGCCATGATTTTGTTCGGAAGTTTAGGCGCTTTTGTCGTTGGAATTATTGCTTTAATTAGTTGTTATTCGACTTTGCACGGGATCTTGATTGTTCAGGCAAATACGGTAAAGAATGTGTCTGATAGCGGGTGGATTAGTCGTTGGTTTGGGACAGTGAATAAACAAGGATTTCCGTGGAAAGGTGCGGCGATTTTTATTGCGGTAGTATTTTTGGTGGTAAATTCTAGTAGCGAAATTTTGAAGTTTGCATTGTTGATGACAACGTCCATGGTAGCGATTTTGTATTTGTTAAGTTGCTTAGTGGATGTTAAGAAAAATGGTTGGGATTTTCATAATGTTTTTGCAATTTTGAGTTGCCTTTTAATGTTATATAATGTCAATTTGGTAATGTTTATTTCAATGGTTATTGTGTATTTGGTCGGTTTTGGTGTAAAATACTTGCACAAGAGAGCGAGATAATATGAGAGTTTGTGAAGTATCAGGCAAAACATTTCAGTCAGGTAACAACGTTAGCCATGCGGTGAACAAGACTCGCAGGAGATTTGAATCTAATCTACAAAAAAAGAGGCTTTTTAGCAGTATTCTTGGGTTTTGTACAGTTCGAGTCACTCCTAAGGGTTTGAAGATAATTGAAGCAAAGGGCGGGGTGGATGCCTTTTTGGAAAATTCCGGGAAGCTTTTTGGAAAAGGCGAGGAATTGCGCCAGAGATTTTTGGCTGCCAAGAAGAAGTTGGCAGAAAAAGTAGCTAAATAATCGATTGTATACGAAGCCATCGCAAGGGACGCCAGACCTGAGCAAAATGGCGGATATTTCGAATTTTTTGTCGGCGGTAAATTCTTACCGTCTTTTTTTTGTGAATTTTTTTGAAAACTTAGATTTTTTGACGAAATTTTTTTGTTTTTAAAATTTTTCTATAATTATTTTCGATTTTTTTTACAAAAAATATTTGAATTTTTCAGAGTTTTTTGCCGGATTTTTGTAGTTTTTTTCCAATATTTTTTAAATTTTTAACAAAATCATATGATTTTTTCTGGTTTTTAAAACATTTGTTGCATTTTTGAGAATATTTCAACAATTTTGTATAGAATTTTGAATTTTTTCCGATTTTGATAATAAAAATTTTTCAGTTTTTCAAAGTTTTTTGCTGAATTTTTTACTCAATTTATGAGCTCCAAAAATTATTAATAAAGTTATTGTAAAGTTAAAAATTAACGGAATATAGCCAAATTCTTTGCCTATGATTTTGCTAAAGGCGCCGATATAATACCCTAATGAGCAGCTCAAAATGCTCCAAACCATTGCTGAAAAAATGTTCAAAATGATAAATTTTAAGGCGGAAATTTTGGATAATCCTATGAAAAATGGGCTGATTATGCGAATTCCGTATATAAATCTGAAGCCTAAAATGAACGGAATATCGTGTTTTTCAAGTAATTCTAGTATTTTTTTCGATTTTTTTTGTAATTTTTCAGATTTTGAAAGGATTTTTGCTCCGATTGAACGGCCTAGGAAAAATGAAATTTGGTCTGCAATTAATGTACCTAAAAATGCCAAAAACATGACTTTTGGTAAATAGAATTTTTCAAAGTAACAAAGTGAACTAATTGTCAAAATTACAGATTCGCCTTCTATTAAAGATCCGATGAAAACGCCCAAATATCCCCATTTAATTATAAAATCTAAAAACACTAAAAAGATTTTACCATATAAGTTTTTTTGTGAAAATGGCGCGGAAAATGGCTAAGAAAATGATGCGAAAAATTATGAATTTATAAAGCAAAAAAAAATTTGACCGTGAAATTTTTGCGCAAAAATTTATACCCAAAAATGTTAAAAACCAAAAAAAACTCAAAAAAATTTTCAATTTAAATTCAATTGTTTTTCCAAAGTAGTTAAATCCAGGGCAAATTCAGGATCTTCAGAAAGCAATTTTCGCGCCTGGGATTCCGAATAAATAATGCTACTATGGTCTTTTCCGCCCAGCATTTTGGCTATTTGTACGTAAGAAATCCCAAGATGTTCGCGCAAAATATAGACAATTTTTTGCCTAGCTCGAGCTGTCGGACGGCTGCGATTTTTGCTTTGAATTTCCTCCAAAGTCGTCTCCAGAAGCTTACACATTAGCTCAAGCAGCTCCTGACCTTGCTTTGGTTTAACCGTAGAAATATTTTGCAGCATTTTTTGGGTCAATTCCAGGGTTACTGGCAGGTTCATCCATTCTGAATATTTAATCACCCGCGTAAAAGCGCCTTCGAGCTCGCGAATACTTCCGCCTACGTTTTGGGCAATATAAGACAAAATTTCGTTTTCAATTTTGATGTTCATTTGCTCGGTTTTGCTATGTAAAATGCCAAGTTTAAGCTCGTACGTGGCCGGATGGATATCAACGACAAGGCCCCAACCAAGACGAGATTTCAAACGCGCTTCAACCCCGGGCAAAGAATGCGGCGGTTTATCGGCCGAAATTACAAGCTGTTTTTTGCTTTCCAAAAGAGCGTTAAAAGTGTGAAAAAATTCCTCCTGAGTTGCATCTTTGCTTGCCAAAAATTGAAAATCGTCGATCAAAAGTACGTCCACGGACCGAAACTCATCCTTAAATTCCAAGACAGTTTTTTGCCGTAAAGCCCGGATAAAAGTGTTCATAAATTGCTCGGCGGAAAGATACAAAATTTTGCTCCCTGGGAAATTTATTTGCCTAAAATTGGCTATCGAATGCATCAGATGGGTCTTCCCGATTCCGACATCTCCGTATATAAATAGCGGATTGAAGGCGATTTTCTTACTTTTTGCCACCCGGAGCGCCGCTTCATAGGCCATTTCATTTGACTTACCGACAACAAAATGCTCAAATGTAAAATTTTCGTTAAAACTCGAATTTTGGGTTTCTTGTATAATTTTTATACCAGAAATTTCGTCTTCAAAAATTCCAAGGTTCAAAGAAATACCTATTTTTTCGGCTGTTAACTTGATTTGTTGCGAGTATTTATTACTTACCCAATCGCGGATGAACTTGTTCGGAAAATTCAAAACATACCCATCGGTTTCGTTAAAATCGACTCTAATGTTTCCAAACCAATCCCGCCAGGCTTCGTCCCCGAGTTTAGGCTTCAGCTCTTCAGTCAAAGAGTTCAAAACTTCGCGCTGATGTTCGGAATTTCCCATTTCACCTCCGAGAAAAAAATTATTTTGAATTGTTGAGTTTTTTTGACATTCTGGAAACTAATCTTGCGCCGGTTTTCCAGTGCATTCTTCCTTTTTTAACCGCTTTTGCCAACAAAGATTGGGCTTTTTGAAAGGTTTCTATCGAAACTTCCTTCCCGATTTTTAAGGATTCCAAGAATTTTTTACGTGCTGTTTTGATTTCGCTTAGCTTTTCTCTGTTTGAAAGTCTACGAGCTTCGTTTTGTCTAGCACCTTTTTTTGCAGCTTGCGTTTTTGACATTATTCTTTCCTTCTTTTATAAGAGTATAATTTTTGAGTACAAAATGCAACTAGTTCGCCAAAATTCTGATAATATTGCGGTAATTTGTTAATTTTTGCCCCCTTAAGAATGGCCTAAATTGGTGGTATAATGTTGAAAATATGTATAGAAAAAACGTTGTTATAGTGGTTTTTGATCAGGAAAAAAATCTTTGTCTAGTAGGAAATAGGGCGGGTTTTAAGGATGCTTGGCAGTTCCCGCAAGGAGGAGTCGATTTAGGAGAATCTTTTTTGGAAGCTGCAAAACGGGAATTGTACGAGGAAATGGGGATTTCTTACTATTCCAAAGCTCAGACTTTCGACGATTGGGTCCAGAATAAGGAGCGGAATTTGACTTGTAGTAAATATG
>Ga0209340_1000499_pt1 | contig 41345 bp, 42 predicted proteins | sample EPASupsiteSAE323_FD_187266 | JGI IMG/M metagenome (GOLD analysis project Ga0209340, IMG submission 187266) | Bioremediated contaminated groundwater from EPA Superfund site, New Mexico - Sample SAE3-23 (SPAdes) (version 2) | ecosystem: Environmental > Aquatic > Deep subsurface > Groundwater >... | reverse complement strand
AATTTTCCGGAATTCCCTCTTTTAATACATTATTACTTTCAACACCTATTTCGTAATTCTGCTCCAAAAATTCATCCAATGACATCATTGAAGATACATTAACTTCATTTAGCAGCTTGGAAAAATCTTCAACAGTTATTCCCATCTTATCAGCAACCTCTCTATCAGTTGCTGCATGCCCTAATTCATTTTCTACTTCAGAATATACTTTTTCAATTTCTTTGCTTTTTTGCCTTAATGATCGTGGTACCCAATCCATTTCTCTTATACTATCAATAATTGAGCCTCTTATTCTTAAAGAGGCATATGTTTCAAACTTAACTCCTTTTCCTATATCAAACTTGTCTATAGCATCAATTAGCCCAAAAACTCCAAAACTTACTAAATCATCATATTCAACATGCGAGCCGAAATAGATGCTTAGCCTTCCAGCGACATACTTAACCAAAGGGGAATATTCTATAATAAGCTTTTCCCTAATTCCAGGATTTTTATTTTCACTATATACTTTCCAAAGCTCAGCCTGTCTTTCAGGAGTTTCGCCCATCTAAAATCCCCCTAATGCTGTTGATTACAAATGTTAAACTTCTATTTCAAACTCACTTCCAGATTTATTCTTTTTTTTCATTTTCATCTTTTCTTGTTGATCTAATATATACTTTTTTACCAGTACTTCTTTTATAGTCTTTATAATAATACTTTTAATAATTATTCCTGCTGGGTAGGTTAATATAATAACAATACAAACGTCATAAGCCATTGCTGATAAGTCTTTACCGTTATTAAGTGAAACAATAGCTGTTATAATAGCAAAAACAATTGATAGGAATATAGGAAGCTTGTAAACGTATTTCATATAATTCCCCTCTATCAATTAGTTAAATTGTTTTGGTTCCTTGACCAATTGTTTTTATGAGTAGACTTCCATCATTTGAATAAAACTCAATGGTTCTACCACAATTTCCACCTGTATCTTCAGCAACAATCCTAATATTCATTTTCTCAAGATACTCTTTAGTTGCAATAATATTTTTCTTACCAATTTGTATTATATCATTGTTTGAATTGAATGCAAACATCTGGGCGCCACCAGCCATCTTTGCCGTTAACCGATTTTTTACAGCTCCCTTCCTCTCCATCCAATTTATTAGTAATGGTATACCCGTATCTGCATATTTTGCAGGGTTACATTCACCAACTCCATTTGTACTATAAGGCAGCATAATATGAATCATACCTGCAATCTTTGCCACAGAATCATATAAACATAAACCTATACATGACCCTAATCCTAATGTAGTTAAAGCATTTGGGCATGACACTACATTCAATTCGGCCATACCCACTTTTATTACATTTTCCATCAGCTCGTTACTCCTAATGCTTTTAGTAATGTCTCATAAGATTGAACATCCGGAATTAAGAAGAATTCTCCTCCGATATTCTGATTCCCATCAGTAAACTTATTCTCTATATAGAGAACGCTCTCACCCCAAGAACCAAATGCAATAGCTGGAACACTAAGTATTGCACCAGCCATATCGACACATAGTTCTGGTGTAGAAGGAGTAATATTTAGGTTCAGCATTGTTGAAAGAGCAGATAAATATGACCCGGCAAGAATATTTCCCGTTTCTTTTAGTGCTGAAACCTCAATCTCATCAAATTGTATTCCATCATTAGTATCCTGTTTACTCATAAGTATATTAACCAATGCATGTGCTGCTTCAAGCCTTAAAATAAATAGTATATTTCCTGTTAAGTCTCCATTCATGCTTAAAAGTATTCCAGTAACAAGCATTTCAGGATCCCCTAGAATTTCTGGTATTTCCTTGAAATCTAGAATTTTTATTCTTGGAACAGACATTTCAATTCTCTTATTTAAGAGCTTTGCCAAAGCCGTTACTGCATTTCCAGCTCCGATATTGCCTATTTCCCTTAAGATATCAAGCTCATTATCCTTCAAATCATTAATTATTATTGCCATACAAACACCTCTAATAAAATTACTTTAATACAATAAGTTTATCAAGATTCAAAAGTGTAACTATTCTACCTCTTATCTTGCCTATCCCTAAAATATAGTCGATAGCTACATCATTTGAAACCTGCGTCATATTTTCTATGTTTTCATCTGGAATTGTTAAAACCTCAGAAACTTGGTCAACAATAAATCCTACTGAAACATCATCAATCTTGAATATAATTATCCTCGTATCATCTGATTGAATAAATTTTCCAATATGCATTTTTTCTGCAAGTTCTACAACTGGTATTATTTCACCCCTAAGATTTATAACACCTTTAACTGCCTCAGGTGCATGTGGTACTCTGGTGACTGCCAATAGCTTTTCAATGGTTGTAACTTTCTGTATATCTATTCCGTATTCTTCTTTATTCATACAAAATATTACAAACTGGCTTGTTGTCTTAGCTTGACCTTCCATTAATATTCCCCCCTTATGCTAATGCATTAACATCTATAATTAGTGCAACTTGACCATCTCCAAGAATTGTTGCACCTGCAATACATTTTGTCCCAACAAGGAGTTTGCCAAGAGATTTTATAACTATTTCCTGTTGCCCAATCAAGCTATCTACTACGATACCTGATAATTTTTCACCTTTCTTAACAACAACAACAGTAACTTGGGTAGAATCATTTTCAATTTTTGGTACTTCCAGAACCTGATCCAACCTAATTATTGGTATTACGTGTTCTCTTAGTATTATTACTTCTTGTTTTTGAACAAGCTTGATTTCTTTCAAGTCAATATTTATTATCTCTCTTATTGAACTAAGCGGAACAGCAAATTTTTCTTCTCCAATCAGAACAAGAAGTGCTTGGATTATTGCCAATGTAAGAGGTAGTCTAATAATGAATTTGCATCCTTTACCTAGCTCAGTTTCAACCTCAATTACTCCACCTAAAGCCTCAATTTTAGTCTTTACAACATCAAGACCTACACCTCTACCTGAAATGTCAGTAACTTTATCAGCTGTACTAAAACTCGGCTTGAATAAGAAGTCCATTATTTCTTTTTTACTCAAAGCATTAAGAGCTTCTTTACTCAAAAGACCTTTTTCTAAAATCTTTTTCTTAGTTTTTTCAATATTAATACCTGCGCCATCATCTTCAACTTCTATTGCTACGTTATTCCCTTCTTGATAAGACCTAAGGAATATCGAACCAGCGACAGGTTTGCTAAACTGCTTTCTTTTCTCAGTTGTTTCAATACCATGATCAGCCGAATTTCTTAAAAGATGAATAAGCGGATCTCCTATTTCATCAATAACAGTTCTATCAAGTTCTGTTTCTTCACCGGACATAATCAGATTGATTTCTTTTCCTGTTTCTCTCGATAAATCACGTATCATTCTCGGGAATCTATTGAATACTATTTCAATAGGCACCATTCGGACCTTCATAACTGCATCATGTAGGTTTGTTGTAATTCTCTCAAGATATTCAACCGCATCATTGTAATTTTGTGTTCTTTGAATGCCATCAATTCCTTCAAGTCTTGTTTTTATGATAATTAATTCGCTGACAAGATTCATTAATGCATCAAGTCTATCTATATCTACCCTAACAGTCTTTCCGGTCTTAACACCCTTAGCATTTGCAGCTGTACCAGCAGCATTCCTTATTGTAATAGGTGTCTTTTCAATTTCATCAGCTTCATATTCATTAAGCATATCAATATTACGTTTAATAAAATCATCCTGCTCCAATTGTTTTTCAATTGATTCAACAATAGAGTCTTCCTTAGGTGTTTCTTTAATAGCTGGTCCAGGTTGCTTTACAGGCTCCTTTTTTGCTTCTACAACAGGTATCTGTACACCATCTATAGCAACAGCTTCCATAGATTTAATTATTATTGTTTCGACTTCAGAAATTGAATACAATTCTTTTTCAAGCAATTGTTCAGTTTCCTTCGTTACAACTATTACCGTGAATTCTTGATCAAATTTTTCATCTTCAATATCCTCAACGTGAGGAACAGACTTAATTATTTCTGAATATCTTTCAAGAGTTTGGAATACGACAAACGCCCGTGCAGCTTTCAGTACACACCCTTTATCCAGAATAATAGTGATTTTATAAGCATTAATACCCATTTCAAGTGCTTTATTAACTACGTTTTGCTCATATATATCAGGTGTAAATTCAGCTGTAACTCCTACACCTTCTTTAGGTTCAGCTTTCTTTCCTTCTTTCTTTTTCTCAAGTTTTTCTTCGCAATCAATCTTCTTTTCTTTTATTATTTTCTTTAGAGTAATTACGATTTCTTCAGCCTCGAAATCTCCTTCGTTTCCAGAATTTATTATTGCGTTCAAGTATGTTTCTATGGCATCAAGACATTTAAAGAGGATATCAACAAGGTTAGTAGTTATTTTTATTTCTCCGCTCCTTATTGATTGAAGTACATCTTCCATATCATGAGTAAGTGTTGCCATTTTGGTGAATCCCATCGTTCCTGCCATACCTTTTAACGTATGTGCAACCCTGAATATTTCGTTGAGGATTACCATATCTTCAGGATTCTTTTCAAGTTGGAGCAAACTCTGGTTTAAATTTTGGACGTGCTCCTTGGTTTCCTCAATAAAAATCTCAATGTATTGACTCATATCCATTTCTATCCACCCCCACATAATTAATTATCTCATTAGTAATTTGCGACGCAGGAACTATCTTATCTGCTATTCCCGCGTTTATCACAGCCCTTGGCATGCCGTATACAACGCATGACTCCTTACTCTCGGCTATGATAACAGCATTATTTCTTTCTTTCATATTTATCAAACCCTCTCGACCATCACATCCCATACCAGTCATTACTATACCAACCAAGTTGTCCAAATCTGTTTCGGCTAACGAATTAAATAGTATGTCCGCAGATGGTCTGACGGAATTTTTAGGCGGTTTATCAGATAAACAAATTTTTAGATTTTTAGCATACTCATCTTTTTTCACCATCATATGGTATCCACCTGGTGCTATGTATGCCGTACCAGCTCGTACTATATCTCCATCCTCTGCTTCTTTTACTCTAATTTCGCTTAAATTATCAAGTCTTCGAGCAAACGAATTAGTGAATCCAGGAGGCATATGCTGAACAATAAGATACGCTGCAGATAAATCTTTAGGTATTAATGGCAATACATCCAAAAGAGCCTTGGGTCCACCTGTTGATGTTCCTATTGCTACAATATTTTTTATACCAAGTTTTTTGCTGAAATCGCTACGATATTTCCGTTCGAATTTATTATAATGTATGGTATCTTCAGATGTATCTATTTTTTCATCAAATGAAATGCAATTATTATCAATATGATTATACTTTAAATTCTTTGCCATGTGAACCTTTTTAATTAATTCTTTTTTAACAGGTTCGCTAATTATTTCCAAGTACTCATCTTGTCTGTCAACAAAATAGGTTCTCGCATTTACACTGCCTTGTTTTAAAATACTTTCATAGCTTTCTTCATTTTTCCCAAGCATTACAACAGGCGCAAAATTACTATTTATAATTTTTTCAAGGTATTCCATCCCACCTATATTTTGAATCTGAGTATCTATAGCAATGACATCTGGATTACACGAATTTATTCTCTTAACAATGTCAGCATTATTTCTACAAATATCAACTACCTCTAAAGTTGAATCACTTTTCAACGTATTAGCAATAATTTGTCCTGAAAAATGTGACTGCCCAATAATTAAAACTTTTATATTTTCTGAAACAGAATTATACAATCAAACCAATCCTTTTCTACGAAGCTTTAGTTGCTCTTGAAAAATAAAATTAATAATCTTTTCTCTTGCCTGCTCGGTTATTCTTTCAAATTTCATTGCAGTCTTCCAAAACTTGTCGGTATATTCTTCTTTTTTTATGCAAACAGGTTTGCAAATTGTGGTTATCTCCATATCCTTGTCTAATATTATAACACATTCATAAAATTCTTCAGCATCTAATTTTTCTTCAGTTTGAAAGCATAAGCCTCCACCACTTATATCAATTAACACTGTAGTTTTAAATTGTTGGTCGTTTTCTCCAAATATTGGAAGTTTATACTTTCTATATCTAACATTGCAACTACATGGAAGCCTAAAGTAAGCTCTCCTTTGCTTTTTTTCAAGTTCTGTTTCTGGTTTTACAACTATAACTGGAATATTATTCTTTTTTGAACGTTCAATTACTCTTGCCCTAAATGAAAATACTCCTTCCTGAGTTGTTGCAAAAGCTTCTATAATAGTATTAATATGAAATAATATCATTTGCCCGCCTGAAAAGGGAACATCAAATTCAATTTTCTTATCATCCCGAATATTTTGCACCTTAACAGGATAAGATTTAGTGGGTCTTTCACCCTCTTTAAATATTGATATCTCAAAATTTGCTCCAATTTTTATATCTTTTAGCTGCACCTACATAACCTCCAACAATTACTACATTAGTTATTTAAAAAACTAACTAATTTATTAACAAAGGATTTTACTCCTCCTTGATTTCTTTCAACCTTTATTTGGACAAGCTTTTTACAAATATCTCTAATTTGTTTTGTAGGATTGCTTTTGGGGAAAGCTATTGTAAATGGCTGCTGCATTCTAACTGATTTTGGTACAGCTTCATCATTTATCAAATACCCTAAAGGTGATAGTTTTATCGATAAAAACTTTTCTGCAACCATTGAAAGCTTCCTCAGTATATTTTCTGCTTCTACCTGATTTTCTGCTCTATTAACAATCAACTTAATATTTTTGTTTTTGTCCCTGTTTGAAACCATTTTTATTAATGCGTAAGCATCAGTTATTGATGTAGGTTCCGGGTTAGTTACTAACAAAACTTCATCTGCCGCCATTACAAAGCTTATTACATTTTCCGATACACCTGCACCAGTATCTATTATTATATAATCTGCTAATTTATCAAGGATACTCATGTTTTCAATGAATCTTTCCAATTGGGTCTTGTCCAATTTTGCCAATTGTTCAACTCCTGAACCACCTGAAATGAATTTTACATTTTTGGGTCCCTCTGTCAGTATCTCAGCTATGTTTTTTTTATTATTTATAACATCTAATAATGTGAATCTTGGAACAATACCAAATAATACATCAATATTTGCCAATCCGAAATCCGCATCAAGAACAATTACCTTAAACCCATATTCGCTAAGAGTTATTCCCAAATTTACGGCTACATTCGTCTTTCCTACTCCACCCTTACCACTTGTGACAGTAATCACCCTTGAAGTCCTCTTCGGCATTTCTTTTTCCTGAGACTCCAGAACAACTGTATTTTTGTTTTTTATATTTGAAATTATTTGTCTCAGTTTATCTGCCTGATCCTTCATGCAGTTATACTCCCTAATAAAATTTTAGATATCTTATCAATATTTATAATTTCGATATCATCTGGAACACTTTGCCCTATAGTAACATAAGACAACGGTTTCCCAGTCAATTCTTTAATATTTAGAATAATTCCATACGAAGATGTTTCATCAATTTTTGTAAACAATAGCTTGTAGTTGTCTACAAAACCATAGCTTTTAATTATATCTCTACAGTTTTTCATTCCAGTAGTTGCTCCAATTAATAGATAAAATTCATCAGCATGGCTATTTAAAACTAGAGATTTAAGTTCTTCAAATTGAGCCTTATTCTTGTGACTTCTTCCTGGTGTGTCTATAAGTATTATATCCTTGTCTGAATAATTGTTTATTGCCTCATTAATCTCATTAGGAGAATATATAACACTTACAGGCATACCTAGTATTTCAGCATATGTTTTAAGCTGTTCTACAGCAGCTATTCTAAAAGTGTCTGAAGTAATCAAACCAACACTCTTCTTCTGATTCAATGCAAAATCTGCTGCAAGCTTAGCAAGAGTTGTAGTTTTTCCAACGCCTGTAGGGCCCAATAAAATTACCACATATGGCTTTTTATTTGTTGCAAGTTGTATGGTCTCAGGTTTACCCAAAAAATTTTGTATTGTATTATATAAAGCAGAAGCAACTTCGCTTACATTTTCAGTATTTACAACCTTTTCTTTTACTGTTTCAATTATTTTTTTTGCAAGTTCAGGTTCAACTTCATTTCTAAGAAGATTGTTCGTAAAAAGTTGAAATATCTTGCTATTAAAATCCTGCTGCGTTTCCTGGTTTGGCTTTCCCCCTGACTGAATCTGTCCTGCAAGCTTTTTTAATACGCTCTCTATATTTGAAACTTTTTCTTCAAGCTGGTTTAGTTTTTGATCCTTAGTCTTTATCTCATCTTCAAGTTTACTCTTATTATTCTCATTTTTTTCGGACAGTTTGGAATCATGAGGTCTCTTTTCACTATCATCAAGAGCTGCAAGCATTTCAACAAGTGGTTTTTTAAAAAATCCTAAAATACCTTTCTGTCTGACATTCCGAGTACTGACAATTACAGCATCATTCCCCAAATCCATTTTAACCTTAAGCATTGCTTCATGTTTATCTTTTCCCATATATCTTCTGATTTTCATTCCAAACCACCCTTGAGTTATTTTGTGCTATGAATATTTTAACTTTACACTTTCAACTTTCAACTGTCAACTTATAGTTACCATCCCTACTGATTGTATCTCTATGCTTGGGTCAAGTTCATTGTAAGACAAAACTATCAATTCTGGAATTACCTGTTCAGTAAGTCTTTTAAAATATAATCTCACTCCGGGAGAAGCAACCACAATAGGCTGCTGACCCATTGATGAAAGAGTTTGAATCTGCTGAAATAAATTATTTATTATTGCTTGTGATTCGTTTGGCTCCATTGAAACATATGAACCATATTCTGTACGTTGAACCGAATCAATTATTTTTTGTTCTAGTAACGGATCTATTGTAATTACGCTAGACTTATTTCCTGTAATAAATTTTCTGGATATCGATCTTCCTAGAGCCTGTCGTACATACTCTGTAAGCATATCTGAATCATGTGTTATAGGTGCATAATCAGCAAGCGTTTCAAGTATTGTAACCATATCCCTCACACAAACATTTTCTCTAAGCAAATTAGCAAGAATCTTCTGAATTTCGCCCAATGACATTACCTTTGGCACAAGCTCTTCAACAATTGCAGGATAATTCATCTTGACGTTGTCAATCAGTGTCTGAACTTCTTGTCTGCCAAGCAATTCATGTGAGTATCTCTTTATAATTTCCGTCAAATGCGTTGCAATAATCGACGGTAAGTCAACCACTGTATAACCAAGCATTTCTGCTTTTTCTCTTTGGCTTTCGGAAATCCATTTTGCAGGAAGTCCAAATGCAGGCTCAACAGTTTCATAACCATCAATCTCCTGTTCAACTGCCCCAGGATTCATTGCCAGATAGTTTTCAAACATTAACTCGCCTTTTGCTACTTCAACACCTTTGATTTTTACTATATATTCATTTGAATTAAGCTGTATATTATCTCTTAATCTTATCATCGGAACTATCATTCCTAGTTCAAGAGCCAGCTGTCTTCTAATCATTACCACTCTATCAAGCAAGTCTCCTCCTTGATTTACGTCTGCAAGCGGTATTACCCCATATCCAAACTCCAATTCAATTGGATCAACCTGCAAAAGCGTAACAACATTTTCTGGCTTTCTAGTTTCTTCTACCTCTGTCTCTTGTACTTTGTCCTCTATCTCTTTTTGTTTCATATTCAATTCTCTTTCTAGCTTGAATCCTATTATAGTTAACACTCCAGCTATAATAACAAATGGCAAGGTAGGAAGTCCAAACATTGCAAGAATTAAACACACGCCGGAGGTAATAAGCATTACTTTTGGGTTCTGAAATATTTGCTTTATCAAGCCTTCACTTAATGTTGAATCAGAAGCTGCTCTTGTAACTATGATACCTGTTGCAGTAGAAATAAGCAATGCTGGTATCTGACTTACCAAACCGTCTCCAACTGTTAATATCGTATAGTCGTTTAAGGCTTGCATTATCTCTTCGCCTCTCATGAGGACACCTATTATCAAACCTCCAATTATGTTTATTGCAGTAATTATAATTCCGGCAATAGCATCACCTTTTACAAATTTACTGGCACCATCCATTGCTCCATAAAAATCTGCTTCACGTTGAATATTCTTTCTTCTTTCCTTTGCTTCCTCTTCTGATACCAAACCAGAATTTAGGTCAGCATCAATCGCCATTTGCTTTCCCGGCATTGCATCAAGGGTAAATCTTGCTGCAACCTCAGCTACTCTTTCAGCACCTTTGGTAATTACCAAAAACTGCACAATCATTATAATCAAATATATAATAAATCCTACTACGATATTATCTCTTGTTACAAACGTTCCAAATTTTTCAATTACCTGCCCTGCTTCTCCTTCTGCTAAAACTAGTTTGGCAGCAGATATATTAAGAGACAATCTATATATTGTCGTGATTAGCAGCAGTGAAGGAAATATTGACATTTGCAGTGCATCTTTTGCATAAATACTATTTAGTAATATTAGCAATGATAATGAAATATTTATAGCTAGAAGTATATCTAATAACCATCCAGGGACTGGCAATATAATTATTAGGACAACTGCAACTATTATTACGGCAACTCCCGCATCCCTGAATTTCATTCAGTGCTTCCTCCTTTCAACTCACCCCCTGGCACTTTTTCCTTAAAGCGAGGGAGGATTAGCATCTCTCTGAAGACTTCTCCAAAATCATACTTTCCTACTCTCAAAAAATCAGAATGCAGAGATAACTAAGCGAGTTAAACTGCTGATTTGTTTTCTTTCAAGCTGTATACAAATGCTAGAACTTCAGCTACTGTCTGATATAAATCTTCTGGTATTTGTTCGCCTATTTCCACAGTGCTATATAACGTCCTGGCAAGTTGTTTGTTTTCTACTATCTCAACACTGTTTTCCTTGGCAATTTCTTTTATTCTTAAAGCCAAATAATCTTGCCCCTTTGCTATAAGCATAGGTGCAGTATTTTTCTCTGGTTCATATTTTAAAGCCACAGCAAAATGGGTAGGATTTGTAATAACCACATCAGCCTTTGGGATTTCTTTCATCATTCTGCTTGCAGCCATTTGGCGCTGTTTCTGTTTAATCTTAGATTTAACCAGTGGATTACCTTCCATCTGCTTATATTCTTCCTTAACCTCATGCTTGGACATTTTTAAATTTCTTTCGTAATCCCACCATTGAAAAATATAATCAAATATAGCTAAAATTCCAATAACAATTACTATTGCTATTGAAACATTAATTGCAATGTTACCAATATATATAAAAATGTTGATTACATCCATATCTACAATTTTAAAAATATTATTTACTTCACCTTTAAGATATAAAAATGTTATGTAAAGCGAAACACTAATCTTGAAAAAGGATTTTATAAGTTCTACTAATGATTGTTTTGAAAAAAGTTGTTTAAATCCATTAATAGGATTCAGCTTATCAAGCTTAACTTTAAGCGGCTCTAAAGTAAATAAGAATCCTACCTGAGCATAGCCACATATTAATCCCGCCAGTATTGAAACTAAAAATATGGGAAGCGTTATTTTCATAAATACACTTAGGGTATAAGTCACGAAATTCATGAAAGTACTAATTTCAGTAATATCACGCTTCATGTATTCATTAAATACAACCTTGAAGTAGTTGGAAAGTTCTTCATAAATCATTGGACTGCTGTATTTTATTGTTAAAAACATTGCCAACAAAAGTACAGCAGAATTTACTTCTTTGCTCTTTAATACCTGACCTTTTTGCCTTGCATCCTGACGTTTTTTGGGTGTTGCTTTTTCTGTCTTCTCATCATCAGCAAAGAACTGAAGACTTATTGAGTAATAATTATTCATAGTTGGTGATTCATAGTTCGTGGTTTTGCCTGCCATTTTATCAAGATTAAAAATATGGCACATATATGTAATAATATTTTGTTTCAAAAAAACAGCTACTAATGCCATCTTGAAATATCTCCTCAATACCAACACTTACCAACTAGAAACTACCAACCTTTTGCGGTGCCATAAGATTCATTACTGTATTTGTCTGCTCATTTATATTATCTATTGAAAAACTCACTATTGAAATAAAAGCTGGAATTGTAATCATTACTACGACCAGCCCCAATACAATTTTTAAAGGAATACCTACAAAAAATATGTTCATCTGCGGCATTGTCCTTGATAATATTCCTAACGCAACGTCACAAATTAATGCTGCTGCGATTATTGGCGCACTTATTTTAAAAGCTATTATAAAAACCATTCCCATTATCTGAATCAACTGCGGCGTCATTCCTTGTGAAAAAACGGCTGTACTAATCGGAATTATGTTAAAACTTCTTACTACGGCATCAATTAACATATGGTGACCGTTTATTGTAAGAAAAATAACCATCGTAAGTCCATAATAAAGTGTTGCAGTAATTGGAACTTGAATATTGCTTACAGGGTCTATTACGCTGACTATGCCGAAGCCTATTTGTGTATCAATCAGTTGTCCTGCAAGGTATATTGCTGATAAAATAACAAAACCGACGTAACCAAGCACCAATCCAACAATAAATTCTTTAAAAACAGCTATTGAAAAATCATATATACTGTACAAGTTAACATTTACTGGCAGTTCAACTACATTCATCAGAATTACGGATACCATTAATGCAAATCCAATTTTAAAAATACTCGGAACATTTCTTCTTCCAAAAATAGGAGAAATAATAAATAGGGAACTCATTCTCACAAATACGAGTAAAAAAATTTCTATGTTGGTTAGCATTCCTCCCATTAATATATCCAACCCAGCCATCCCTTTCGTAACTACTTGCTTGCAACTATAAAAATCATTCTATTTCCCCTCTTTTGAAAAGAAAGGGGCTAGGGGTGAGTTACTTTACATACATATTAATATTCTGAAATAGATTCAGTGTAAATTCTTTCATAACAGCCAGCATCCATGGCCCAAATATTAAAACTCCGCCTAGTATTGCAATTAGTTTTGGTACAAATGTAAGCGTCTGTTCCTGAATCTGCGTTGTTGCCTGAAATATACTTACCGCCAAACCAACAACTAATCCGAGAATCATCATGGGTCCGGAAACATATAGTATCACTAATAATGCCCTAGTTGCAAGTTCTATAACTGCTCCCTGTTCCATATATGCTCTCCTTTCATTCTGTTATTCCCCACTTTTGCGAAACAGAGGGGATAGTGGCGAGTTATCGAAATCCCATAATAATAGTCTGGGTTATAAGATTCCATCCATCAACCATAATAAAAAGCAATATTTTAAATGGAAGTGAAATCATTGACGGAGGAAGCATCATCATACCCATTGCCATAAGAGTACTAGATACTACCATATCAATTACCAAAAAAGGAATGAAAAGAAGGAAACCTATTTGAAAAGCAATTTTTAATTCATTTATCATAAACGCTGGAATTACAACAGTTAATGGCAGTTTAGCTTTTTCTACTTTTGTAGAATCCATTTTTGACATTTTAATAAATAACAGCAAATCCTTGTCACTTTTTATTTGCTTTAACATAAAGTCCTTTATTGGTGCTTCTGCCTTAGCAAACGCGACATTTTGAGTTATCTGTCCTTTCATAAAAGGACCGTATGCTTGATCGTTAATTTGTATAAATACCGGAGACATAATAAAAAAGGTTAAAAACATTGCAAATCCAATCAAAACTTGGTTGGGTGGCATTTGCTGAGTTCCAAGAGCACTTCTTAGAAAGGATAGAATAATGATTATCCTCGTGAAAGAAGTCATCATTACGAGGATAGCTGGAGCTATAGAAAGTATAGTTAGTATTAATATTATTTGAACAGTCGCAGCCGCTTCCTGCGGTTGTTTTGCAGGCCCGATATCAATTCCAATCTTGGGAATCTGTAATGCAGGTTCAGCACTTACAGGAACAGTCATAAACAATACTATTATTAACGTTATGAACACTGCAAATTTCAACCTGCTATTCATTAAGTTTTTCATCTCCATTTTCCTGAGAGTTTATTCTCGATAGAATTCTCTTAAGCTTGTTCAGATTCTGTCTGAAATTATTAGATTCATTGTCTTGTTTCATGTTAATATTTTCGACAGATTCTTTAGATTCTTTTTTTGACATATTTCTGAACATATCCAGATAGTTTTTAAAACCTTCTTGATTCTCAGGCTGCTGCTCCAATACTTTTATTTCTTCTTCAGATAAATTTAATGTATCTTTATCTAAAAGAGTAATAGAATTAATAACCTTATTGGAACATGCAGTCAAAAAGAGTTGCTCTCCAACTTTCACAAGAAATATTTGTTTATCAAACCCTAGAATTACTGAATCAATAATCCTAAAGTGTTTACCCCTCATTTTACCAGATACTTTTGTTCCAAGAAATTTAGTGGATACATAAGCTAAAAATATTATTGAACCAAATAGTATCAAAAAATAAACCAAACCCAAAAACAAGTTCCAAAAGCCTGGCATTATCTCATCTCCATTAGCCTAAAACTTTTCTTACTGCCTCAACAACTCTGTCAGCTTGGAAAGGCTTTACTATGAAATCTCTTGCTCCAGCCTGTATGGATTCAATAACCATCGCCTGTTGCCCCATTGCTGAACACATAATAATCTTAGACTCATAATTAATCTTCTTTATCTCTTTAACAGCCTGTATACCATCAAGTTCAGGCATTGTAATATCCATAATAACCAAATCGGGCAACAATTCATTAAATCTTTCTATTGCTCTAACTCCGTTTTCTGCCTCTCCTGCTACTTCATAACCATTTTTAGTAAGTATGTCCCTAATCATCATCCTCATGAATGCAGCATCATCAACTATCAGAATCCTTTTTCCCATTTTTATCCCTCTCCTTAATTTTAATAATAGTACTAAATACTTCTATAATCTCTTTGAAGGCTGAACTATTTCAGATACCCTCACTCCAAAACTTTCATCAATTATAACAACTTCACCTTTTGCAATAATCTTTCCATTTACAAGTATATCAACAAGTTCACCTGCAAGTTTATCTAATTCAATTATAGATCCTGGTGCAAATTCCAGTATATCTTTAATGAGCTTATGAGTTCTTCCAAGCTCAACAGTTACCTGCAAAGGCACCTCCATAAGCAAACTGATATTTTCTTTTTGTGTAGGTGTCCTCCCTTCTTCAAAAGATTGAAATTGTATAGGTTGTATATTGACTGGTCTTTGTTGACCGCCCATATTCATATTAACCTTATTTTGCATTGGCTCCTGATTATTAGGCTGCCCTTGGAATGATCCCTGATTTGATGTTTGTTCAAATGGACTTGTTGCTGGCTGCGAATAATTCTGATTAGGTTGTTGATAATTAGGCATCGCCGTCTGTTGGGTTACAGCAGCTTGATTAGAACTTTCTGCAAAATAACTTGTATCAGCTGGCTTTGGCTCATGATAGTTATTTTCTTCCATAACAGGTTCTTCAGCTTGATTAATAAGTCCTGTAACCATACCTTTTGCAAATTCTATTGGTAAAAGTTGCATTATCTCACTATCAATAAGATCTCCAATTTCCATCCTGAAAGCTACTTTTACAACTTTTTCCTTAGAATCAAATTCCGAAAAATCATTTTCATCCAAATTAGTCCTAAATGCTTTAGGAGGAGATATATCTATTCTCCTGTTAAGTATTGAAGCAAGAGATGTCGCCGAAGAACCTATCATCTGATTCATGGCTTCACTTATTGCACTAAGGTGCAAATCAGTTATTTCGCCTTCTGTATTCGAACCATCCCCACCCATCATTAGGTCTGTAATTATCTTTACGTCTTTTTCTTTTAATAATAACAAATTTGTTCCTTTAAGTCCATCAGTAAATTCTGCCCTTATTGCTACCAAAGATTCCTTACATTCATTTTTTAAATCTCCCCATGTAAGAATCCTGACATTTGGTGTGGTTATTAAAACCTTCTGACTAAGCAAAGTAAACAAAGTGGTTGATGCTGTTCCCATGCTGATATTTCCTATTTCGCCAATTGCATCTATTTCTTGTGGCGTTAATTCAGCACTTTCGCTTTGGGATTGTTCTTCTGCTCCAAATGATGTCCCTTTAAGCAATGCATCTATTTCAGCTTGCGAAAGTAGTTCACCCATTTTCTTCCTCCTCTCTAATCACACCCGTTACCTTTACCGACACTCTGTTTTTCTTTACTCCCGGGCGGGCATTGAATTTATAAATATCACCAACGTATACAGCCAAATCTCTATTAACATTAGTATCAAGCTGTACTACATCTCCTATCTGAATTTCAGCTACTTCCCCAACTGTAAGTTCTGCTCTGCCTAAAACAACTCTAATTGGCACTATCGTACCTTCAATCTTTTTTTCAAGAGTTTCCTTGCTTTCTTCAGTAGCAGCCTTTTCTCTCATTGAAAACCAAAATTTGGTGCTGAGTTTGGTTATTACATTTTCCAAAACCGGATAAGGTATACAAATGTTAATCATTCCTTCTATTTCACCAATCTTACAGCTCAATGTTATCAATGCAATCATCTCATTTGGTGAAATAATTTGAGCAAATTGGGCATTAGTCTCAATCTTATCTAGCTTTGGCTTTATTTGTGTAACATTTTCCCATGGTTCTCTCATAAGATTTAAGAGCTGAGTTAATATTCTCTCAATTATGGCAAGCTCTATTTCTGTGTATTCTCTTATTTTTTGTGTTGATGAACCTTTACCTCCCAATATTCTATCAATTAGTGCAAAAACAATATTCGGAGCTAGTTCAACTAATACCGTTCCTGACAAAGGTGTAAAATCAACTATTCCCAAAACCGCAGGATTGGAAATAGAATTATTAAACTCGTAATAACTAAGTTCTTCAACTGATATAACCTCTACTTGGACAAGGGCACGCAAATATCCTGATAAGAAATTTGTAATCAATCTTGCATAGTTTTCATGAATAATTTCCAAGGTTCTTAAGTGGTCTTTTGCAAACTTGTTTGGTTTCCTAAAATCATGATTCTTAACTTTACGTTCTTCGTTAGTAGCTTGCATTTGATGGACATCAATCTCGCCAGTGTTCAACGCTTTCAATAATTCATCTATTTCATTTTGCGATAAAATGTCCCCCATCTTTCACCACCTCCTTATCTGAACGCAATAAAACATCTATATATATTTTACTGAACAAACGCTGATGGAATAAGTACTTTCAATATTTTTGAAGAATCCTTTGGTTCCTTATACATACCCTTAAACTTAACAAGAAGCTCCTGTGCAACCTGATCGATTTTATTATCAACAACTTCTTCGCCAGTCTTGCTATTAAATGTTGACCTAATAATATCTTTAATCTCTACTTCTCTTGCCTTTATTTCTTCTTCAACCTTCTTTTCTTGCAATAATATTCCAACCTCTATTTTGATTATTGATTTAGGATTGTTACCACCAGATTTTAAATTAATAATCATTTCAGGAACCGAATAAGTAACAGCTTTTTTGTAATCAATCTCAATCTTTTTTTGCTGTTGATTTAGTGCTTCTTTCCCATTACCCTGTGACCTTGCCGTTCCTCCAGTAACAACCATATAAATCACAATAAAAGCAACCGCCATTGACAGAATTGCAATTATTACTACTAGCATAAAATTAAGCTTTCCTTCCATAGCTCCAGTCCTCCCATTGAAATCCGGCTTTGCTTTTGTATCATAATAATTATACGGGATAAGTCTACTTATAGAAACAAAATAAAGAAAAGTACTAAAAACCATCTTTTTTCGAATAATGGTTTCAGATTACTTGATTAACTTTTAGTTAGTACAATTCATCTTTAGTCGTTTCGTGTATTTTTTTCATACAAAACTTCTTTAATAATTTCTTTTTGAACAACTTTCAAGGTTGAATTAATACGTCGCCTATATTCTATCACTTTTTCTATCACTTCATCAATAGTTTCCATTACTACAATTTTATTATTTGATATAAGAGTTACAACTGTATCAGGAGTGCTCTCAAGAAATTCTATCCTATCACAATTTACGACAAATTCTTTCCCATTCAACCTTTTCAATCTTATCATAATATTTTTCCCCCAAAAATACAATAGGGGGGGCTGAAATCAGATTTTTTTTAGACTTCAGCTCCCTAGTGAGTTTATTTATATTTCAAGCCATTCTCGACCTATTCATGCTAAATTTTACCTCTATCGCTTAATATTTACAAGCTCATTTAAGATTTCATCAGATGTCGTGATTATTCTACTATTTGCCTGGAAACCTCTTTGAGTTGTAATCATTTCAGTAAATTCCTTTGACAAATCAACATTTGACATTTCCAATGTTCCCGGATTCAATGTCCCAAGTCCTTCAGCTCCAGGTTTTAATGCTTTCTTAAAATCACCAGAGTTAGTTGTTGCCATGTACATATTGTCTCCAACCTTTTGCAAACCACTTGGGTTCTCAAAGTTTGCAAGTGCAACTAACCCCAAAGGTTGCTGCTGCCCATTGCTGTATATACCAGTAATTATTCCATCAGCACCAATATTAAAGGTAACAAGCGTTCCGCTGTTATATCCGTTTACGCTGTAAGATTTTGCAGAACTATCTGTAGCATATTGAGTTATTCTGCTCAAATCAAGTTCGAAGTTAATATCAGTTAAGCTGTTATCTACAGCATTCAAGCCAAGGGTAATCGCTCTTTTTAATGCAGGTGGTGGAGTTCCTGCTGCATCAGCTCCTCCAGTTGCAGATAAAGCTTTACCTTCACTTCCTGCAGTCGCGTCAAACGTCATTGTACCGGTAACATCAGCAAATCTCGGTGTAGTTGCAGTATCAGTTACAGTATAGTTCCATATATGATCAGTAGCTGATTTCTGGAATTGAACCTCTACTTTATATTCATTCCCAAAGGCATCAAACGTTGTCAATGGAAGGATAACCGCCGGATCAGTTGCAGCATCATTCATGTTTAAGTTCCCTGAAAGTGAAACCTGATCGGTTGAACGAGGAGCAATTATTTTCTTGTTTCCGTTGTAAGAATCTGAATAAATATTTATTGGTTCGATGCTTTTTTCTGTGTCAAATACTCTGGCACCAGGATTGGCTGGATCAGCTGTATGATACTGCCACCCATATACATTATCACCATTTGAAGCTACAAAGTTACCCATTTTGTCAACTGTGAAATTACCTGCTCTGGTAAATTTGAAAGCCCCATCGCTTCCTCCCTTTACTACAAATAACCCATCACCTTCAACTGAAATATCTGTAGGATTATCAGTTCTTTGTACACTACCTCTTGTAAACAGAGTATCAACCGCAGCTACGCCCATACCCAGACCAATCTGCATCGGATTCGTTCCTCCGCGCCCTGTTGTAGAGTCTGGAGCTCCAGACCCTTTTAATGTTTGACTAAATACTTCCTGAAATGTAACCCTAGATGCTTTATAACCTATTGTATTAACATTAGCAATATTATTACCTATTACGTCTAACCTTGTCTGGTGTGATTTTAAACCTGAAACACCAGAAAACATTGATCTCATCATATTAGAATTACCCCCTTCTTTTTTTTAAAGCGGTCACCTCTTCAGTCATTCAGAGGTGTATTAGCTTCCTCAAAGAGGGCCAGCTAAACTATAACCGCACCATCAATATTTGTAAAAACATTTTCTTTAAGTTCTTGAGTATTTGCAGCTGTGACTACAGTTCTGTTTTTTACATTTACAACAAGAGCAATATTATCTATTAACATCAGCGAATCTCTTACGCCTTTTTCCTGTGCTTTATCTATTCCGTTCTTAATTCTTTCCATCTGGTTCTCACTTATTTTGATATTTCTTGCATTCATTCTTAGCTCGGCATGTTTGGAAATCTTTACATCTGATTGCTCTTGAATCTTATCTTTAAGTATTTCACCAAAACCCGCTTTCCCTGTGCTAATATTGTTCTTTTGATTAACCGGGGTTGTTTGGGTAACTGGCTTTTGTGGAATTATTACGGGTCTATTATTGATTACCATTTTTACCACCTACTTGATTATCTGATTTGGGTTTTTACTGTCAACTTTACACTTTCAACTATTGTATGATTCCGCTTATATCACTTACCGGAACCGTAACCCCATCTAGTAACGCATGAATCTTTCCATCTTGCTGAACAACATCAACAAGTGTACCTGTTATTTCGACTGGATTTCCTTTTGTGTCTTTGACCTTTAACGTAACCTGCTTGCCAACATTGTCCTCAAGATAATCAATCTTGTACTTGGTTATATATTCTGGCATTTCAACATCAACATCCTGTAATTCAATATCTTTCAGTTCAACGCAATCTTTTCCTGATACTTTCTTTACGCCACTGACCTGTCCTGTAATACTAACGCTCGATGTTCCATTTGATACTGATGCATTTACGTTTTTGCCAATCAATTGCATTAGGTCAGTAAGTTGAGTAGATGTTCCGCTATTTACATCCGTAATATTATCGACAGGAATATCTTTACCGTTTATTTCTACATAAGATATTCCGCTTTCGATTCTGACCTTATCAACCGTTCCCGTTACAACAGTTGTTTCACCTGTTTCTGAATTTTTCAAGGTTGCAGTAACAGATTTACCCATAAGATTAAAAGCTTTCATAGATGAAAAGCTAGTATTTAGATTTTGCATTTGTTCAAGAGAACTAAACTGTGCCATCTGTGCAATAAACTCTTTGTCATCCGTAGGATTTAATGGATCTTGATATTTTAATTGAGTAACAAGGAGCTTAAGAAATTGATCCTTGCCTAGCTCTCCAGTGCTTCTAGTAGATGTTGCTGAAGTAGATGTTGCCGAAGTAGTTGTCGATGTACTATTAGTTACTGTGCTTACTGCCATTCTATATCCTCCTTCACGCTGTATAATTTACGGTGCTTTCCGGCCACATTATTTTATTATTTAAATTTGTATCATGTAAATATGCTGAATTGCTGACCGTAATCCCGTTAGTTTTGTATTGTTTCTGATTGCTACTATTCTGGCCCTTCCAACCGCTGTTTTGAAATTCTCTGTTCCAATTGTGATTTCCCACCGAAACCGAAAAGCCTTGAACGGCTATTCCCTGTTTCTCTAAAGCGTCTTTTAATATGTTAAAATTTGATTCTATAATCTGTTTAACCTGCTGATTCTCGGCAACAATCTGCGCATTTAGTACTCCTTTTTCGGTTATAAGCTTCATCTCAAGTTTCCCAAGATGATCCGGTTTCAGATTAAGAACCATTTCCGCTTTATCAGGTGTTAACGTTACTGTAGCTTTTTCAATTATTTGATTTAATATCTCTTCTTTACGAGGAAGTACAAAATTACTCGTTTTTAATTGAACCTTCTGGTCAATTTGCACATCCTGCAAGTTTTGAACAGACTGAATATTATTTGCGGTCTGAAGCTTAAATGAACTTTCGCCCTTATCTTGGTATTTGAACATTACTTTAACTTTCTCAGTCCAATCACCATGTTTTCCATCCTCATTTTTATTTTCATCTTCATTATCAGCATCTGTTTTCTTCTTATCATCCTTTATTTCAATTTTGTTATCTGTATTTATTTCTTCATTTTCAGAAGCATCATCTTTTTTATTTGCGAGCTGCTGGTTGTCTGTATTTATGACTTCTGAATTCTCTGATTGATTCTTAACCAGCTTTGCTTCATCTTTCGTTTCTTTTTTAATATTTTCATTTGATTTTGGATTTTCAGTCATTTTAAGACTGCTTTGATTATTATTTGTATCTTTTAATCCTTCATCCTCAGTTGTTTCTGCTTTTATTTGCTTATCAACTTTGTCTTTAATATTTGTATCCACTATTTTTTTTACATCTTGAGTATCAATCTCTTGTTTTTCTTTATCAGATGCATACTTCGATTCATCTGCTTCTACAAAGATTTTTTGAATTATGTCCTTAAGCTTTTCTGTTAATTCCGGCTTCTCTTGCTCTTTTACTCCCGAAAGAGTTGCCAGCTTCTCAACAAACGATTTTATGTTTTCTTCAGAACCCTTCATGTTAGTCAAATCGCCTTGCATTATTAGCTGTGCTGCTTTTTCAGGGTCTATGCCAAGTGCTTTTGCAAGCTCCATGAGTTTTGTTCTTATTTCCATATCTTTATCTTTTTTAAGATCATTGCTATTTTCTTTTTCTTCTTCCTTCTTTTTATATTTGTGAATTTTCTGTTTTTTTGAATTCTTTAAAGTTTGACTTACTTCTTCAGTCTCTTCATTTTTTACCTTTGGCTTTTCATCATCTACCTTTTCAATCTCTTTTTCTTTTGAAGTTTCATTTACGCTATCAAATTTTAATCTTTTATGCTCAAAAACATCCTTAAATTTATTATTTTCTTCACTTATATATGGTTTTTTTTCCGTCTGTACACTGGAAGAAATCGGTATTAGATTTACCATAAGATTGGTTTGCATCACTTTTCACCTCCTTTCGTTCTTAAACTTGCTCCTGATTTTTCAAAAATCCTTTTCTTTCCTTAATCAAATATATACTTCCTTGTTTTTCTTCCTGACTATTTAAACAACTTACTATCTATTCTTCAGGATAAATCGGATAATCTACCGCAATTCTATCTGAAACATTTGCTGCAAATATCGAATCCATATTTGCCATTATTTCTGCTGCTGTTTGCTTTTTCATCATCTTTATTATATTTGCAACCAAATCCAGGTTGCTAACTCCCATGCTTTCCAAAACTTTAGCCGCACTAGCAGGTTCCATCAACTCAAATGTTTTAACGTAATTTTTAACATCATCGCTAATTTTATTTTCTTTTAATACCTTCTCATAAACCTGTGCTGCTATTTCCTTATCCATTTTTTCAAAGTACTCGGTAAAACCTTTTTTGTCAGCGTTTTTTACATCTACTGCAAACTTGAGTTTTTCGCTTTGTAATTGTTTCCTTTCGCTATCAATCTTTTTTTTCTCTGCATCAATGAATGACCTCAAAGTTTGATTGCTGCTAATCATTACTTTCTCGCCATCCTTATATTTTTGCAAATCAGCTATTGTCTTTTTTTGCTCTTCAATTTTCTTTAAATACTCTTTATTATTCTTTCTGTATTCCTCGTATTTTTGTACCAGCTGTTCGTCTGACATGTACTCAGCTGCTTCAGGATCTGGATTGGGAGGAAGTACCATATTTACAACGGGTATGTTTTTTAATGAGTCTCTATATCTTTCTCCAAGACCAAACTTGTTTGACTTAATGAAATAAGCCCAGACGCCAAATATTATTGTTGTTGCAAGTAAAATAGGAAAAAGAAATGAAAAAAGCCCAGGAGACTTCTTTTTTTTGTTTCCATCCCTGGGCTCGTTTTTCTCTTGAGAATCCTTCTCCTTGGTATCACGATTTCCCTTCGCAGTCTGCTCCTCTGCCATTTTATCCTCCATTAACTCCTTTTGATACTTTCTTTATAGCTAATCACTTCATCTACACGCTTCTGTTCACTTTTTTCCTGTTCCTTAAGATATTCACCGTACTGTTTATCCTTTAGGGTCTCAAGCATCTTCTTCTCCTTAGATGCTTCAATTACTTTCTCTCTATAATTATCGACAATTTCTTGTGCAGACTTAACTCTTTTGGTTTGATTTTGAATTTTTTCTTTTAAAAAAGAAATGTATGCATTATAACTCCGAAGGCGTTCAACGGTAACTCCATTTGACGATTCGGAACTTATAGTCGACATACATTTCTTCTGTTCTTCTTTAAAATTTTTCAAAAAACCCTTTTCCTCTTCCAAACAACGAATCGCCTTAGCCAACTCATTTTTAAGAGTATCTTCCATTTGAGTTTTTATATTTAGAAGAGGCTGAAGTTTGAATTTGAAGCTTGCCACAGGCGCTCTCTCCATTCTTGATTAATCTATCTATGGTAAAACCGATTCCAGCATTTCCAGTGTCTCTTCAAACGAAAACTTTTCATCTATTTCCTGAAGTAAGAACTCATTGGCTCTGTCAATTGAATCAATTGCATAATCTATCTTAGGATTGCTTCCTTTAACATATGCTCCGATATTAATTAGGTCTTCTGCGTCTCTGTATACCGCAAGAACCTTTTTAAATTCTCCTGCAATACTTCTATGCTCTTTGGGCACTATATCGGGCATAACTCTGCTTATACTTGCAAGAACATCAATCGCAGGAAAATGATTTCTATTTGCTAAGTTCCTTGAAAGCACTATATGTCCATCAAGAATGCCCCTTGCCGCATCTGTAACTGGTTCAGTAAGATCATCTCCATCAACCAGTACCGTGTACAAACCGGTTATTGAACCTTTCTCCGAATTTCCTGCTCTCTCAAGAAGCTTTGGCAAAAGTGCAAATACCGACGGAGTATATCCCCTTGAAACAGGTGGTTCTCCAATTGCAAGACCCACTTCACGCTGTGCCATAGCGAACCTGGTTAGTGAATCCATCAAAAGAAGCACGTCATTCCCTTGGTCTCTAAAATATTCTGCAATTGCTGTTGCAACAAAAGCACCTTTGAGTCTAATAAGTGCAGGCTGATCAGATGTCGCAACCACAACAATCGAACGCTTTAATCCTTCTTCTCCTAAATCCTTCTCTAGAAACTCCCTTACCTCTCTTCCACGCTCTCCAATCAAAGCTATCACATTTATATCAGCAGTCGTATTTCTTGCAATCATACCCATTAATGTGCTCTTTCCTACACCACTTCCTGCAAATATTCCAACTCTCTGTCCTTTTCCAATTGTCAAGAGACCATCAATCGCTTTGACCCCAAGCTCAAGCGGCTCATTTATTCTTTGTCTCCTCAAAGGATGAGGTGCCTGATTAAATACAGGATATGCCTGTCTGAACAGAGGCAAATACTTATCATCTATAGACTTTCCTAAGCCATTTATTACAGCTCCCTTAAGTTCTGGTCCAACACCAACTGAAAGCGTCTCTCCAAGTGCAATAACTTTGCTTCCAGGTGCAATTCCTTCCATATCTCCTAGAGGCATAAGAAGAACTTTATTATCTTTAAATCCAACCACCTCTGCTAGAACATCCTTACAAGTGCAAGAATCAATCTTGCATAATTCACCGATGCTAACAGAAGGACCATTTGATTCTATTGTTAGACCGATTACCTGCGATATTTTCCCGTATTTTACTACGAAATTTGATTTTTCAAGTGCTTCCCTATACTTTTTAGCACAAAATTCTGGCATTTTGCCCCCCATATATTATAATAGGGTAATTCTTAGATTACCCTATTTATTTTCTATTTTTCAATTAAACTATTAAACACCTTTCCAATCTGTTCAATTTTTGTTTTTACGCTTCCATCTACAGCTCCAAAAGGTGTTTCCAGAAGGCAGCTTCCTTTTTCCAGTGAATGGTCTGCTTTTATTTCAAGTTCTCCTATCCCTTTAACCATAGCAAGAATCTTATGCTTAGAGTCAATTACAGTCTTGACGTCATCTTCACAAACTTTTAATAATATGTAATCTTTGTGCGTACACGTCTCTAATGATTGCTTAATCATAAACAGTATATCATCCTTACTTGTGCTTACTTCACGTCCAATTACTTTTTTGACAATATCAAAAATTATTAATAATATTTCCTCTTCAGCACCACCCAAAAATTGTTTATATTCTTCAAATGCTTGTTGTTTTATTATTCCTGCTTCCCTTATCAAATCTTCACATTGTTGGATAGCTTGATTATATCCTTCATCGAAACCATTTTTTTGTGCTTGTTCAAGTACAATTTCCCTTTCTTCTTCAATCTTTGCCATAGCTTCTTCTATAATATCATTTGCTTGTTCTCTGGTTTTTTTTATTATCTCTTCCGCCTTTTTTTTTGAAAACTCAAGACTTTCTTCATCACTTACTTTTTTTAATTCGCTGTATGCCTTATCAAATTCATCATCTTCTTTGTCATCTTCTTCATAAAAACATTCTTCTATCTGTGGCTCTTCAACTTTTGCAGGCTCTCCAATAAGAACATTATAAGATTTTATAATCTTAGGCAATTATTTCATCTCCTCCACCTCTGGATATTACTATTTCTCCCGCATCCTCAAGTTTCCTTATAATGTTAACTATCTTCTGCTGAGCATCTTCAACATCTCTAAGTCTTACTGGACCCATGTAATCTATATCTTCTTTTATCATATCCTGCATACGTTTTGACATATTATTGAATATAGTCTTTTGTACATCTTCGCTCGAACCTTTAAGTGCAAGTGCAAGCTGATTGTTGTCAACTTCTCTAAGAAATCTCTGAATAGATCTATTATCAAGTGTAACAATATCGTCAAATACAAACATCCTCTTTTTGATTTCCTGAGCCAAGTCAGTATCTTCAATTTCCAATGTTTCCATAATGAATTTTTCTGTTCCACGGTCAACTGAATTGAGAATATCTACAATTGCAGTTATACCTCCAGCCGAAGTAAAGTCTTCGGTCACAAGAGCTGAAAGCTTCTTTTCCAAAACCCGTTCAACCTCTTTAATAACATCTGGAGAAGTTCTATCCATAACCGCAATTCTTCGTGCAACGTCTGCTTGCTTTTCTTGTGGCAAAACAGACAGCACTGCTGCTGACTGTGCAGGTTTTAAGTACGCCAGTATAAGCGCAATGGTTTGAGCATGTTCTCCTTGAATAAAGTTTAGAAGCTGACTTGGATCTGCCTTTCTGATAAACTCGAATGGTCTTACTTGAAGTGAAACAGTTAATTTATTAATGATTTCCAAAGCCTTCTGGCTACCCAAAGCTTTTTCAAGAATGTCCCTAGCATATGTAATACCTCCCTCAGCAATATACTCCTGAGCAAGGCATATTTGATAAAAATCTTCAAGAACTTTATTTTTTTCTTCGGGGTTTACCGATCTAATATTAGCAATCTCCAAAGTAAGTTGTTCAATTTCTTCTTCCTTTAGATGTTTGAATATCTCTGAAGATCTTTCGGGTCCCAATGCAATTAGCAGCATTGCTGCTTTCTCTTTACCACCTAAATCACTTTTTCCCCTAGACATTCGGTTCACTCCCGTATATTAAATCAAATTATATTAATTCCAGCTATAACAATCTATTACCCCAAAATCAATCCCATTCATCAGCCAACCAGTTTCTAAGAAGCTGTGCAACTGCTTCAGGTCTGTGTTTTACAAATTTATCTATTTGTTTCTTAACTTCAGATTTTTCTTCAATCTCAATTTCTGGAAGCTGTTCTTCCTCAACCATCATAGGTGCTGAAATTGTTCTAGACAAACCGCCCCCTAATGCAAGACCTGGCTCTGATACACTGTTTTGCTTCATAACACCTATGCCAAGCAAAACTATCAAAACAGCAAGGATTAAAATTGGTGCAGCCTTTGCAAGCATTTGCATCCAATCAAATTTTGGTTTTTCGGCTTGAGCAGCTGGCAGCTTGAAACTTGCCAAAGTTATATTTCCTGTTGCTATTCCAGTAGCATTTGAAATCATTTTTGTGTATGTATCAATATCAGCCTGAGTTGGTGCCGCTGTCTTCTTTGTTCCATAAATTAAGCTTACTGTTATCGAAGATTTTTCTTTGTCCATCTGACCAACAGCTTTTGTACTTTCAACATTTTTTTGATTTACTTCAAAATTGGTTATTGAATCTGTCTTTTTATAAGAAGAACCAGAAGATGAACCAGTAGTATATGAAGGTGTAGTTGTACTACCTGTATTTGAATCGGTTCCAGGCACTCCACCCGAAGCACCATTTTGAACCTCTTCTTTATGTGTTTCAGTACTTCTTAATATTCCACTGTCTTCTCCAACAACTGGTGCATATTTTACTTCTTTAGTTGTTTCAGTATTAAAGTCACATACCACATTTGCTGCAACTCTAACTCCATCATACATTCCGCCCATTAAAGCATCAACCTTGTTTTCTATTTCTTTCTTTAAAGCAGTCTGAAATTCATACTGCTGAGTAGTAGCAGCCGCCAAATCATCTTCTTGATTCTCACTAAGCATACTTCCTGTACTCTTATCTACAATCATTACATTCTTTCGATCTAAACCTTCAACACTTCCTGCAACAAAGTTCTCAATACCCCGCAGTTGCTTCTTCGATAGTGGTTCACTTGCTTCAATCAAAACCGAAGCTGTTGGTTCTTGCTGTTTTGCATCCCCCAAGTAAACATCCTTTTCAGGGATACTCAAATTTACTACCGCACTGGTTATATTATCAATTTCCCCTAGACCTCTGGCTATTTTCTGTTCGGTATATTCCTTAAATATCTTCTTCTTATCACTTTCTGTTGTTGAAAGTTTTATTGAACCCAAAGCATCCGTAAACGTCATGCCTCCTTTGGGATATCCAACCTGAGCTAATACAAGCTTGGCCTGATCGATGTCTTTATTCTTTACCTGAATTCCAGTTCCTCCGTCAATTAGCTTGTGTTCAATTTTATTATCTTTTAACTCTTTGCTAATTTCACCTATTTCCTTTTCATCAAGCCTGCCACTGAAAAGATTCTCATATGATGGTCGGGTTATCATAAATATTCCCAAAGAAACACATGCAATAACCAAGCCTGCTATAAATAGCATTCTGGTCTTCTGAGAAGCATCCATTGCCCTCCATATTTCCATTGCCTGCTGCTGCAGCCTTTTTAAAGCTTCAGGCATTTATGTATCACTCCTCTACATCTGCATTCTCATTATCTCGTTATAAGCATCAAGCATTTTGTTTCTTACCTGCAAAGTATATTGAAGAGCAAGCTCTGCTTTCGCACCCTCTATCATAACAGTATGCAAGTCATCAATCTTTCCTGCTGCAAGAAGGTCACTCATTTGGTCTGATGATTTTTGAGCTTGATTAACACTATTTATTGCATTGTTAAGCATTTCACCAAAATTCAAACTTCCGGTACAAGTTTCGCCACTATCGCTCCCCGGAACTGTAGGTATAGATTTTAATGGAGGAAAAACTGCCGATATTGGTTTAACCATTTTTGCTATCATTCCCTTCACATAGCACTATCATCATTCTGATTTTTGGGTTCTGACTAAAAGCTCTTAACTCTTAGCTTTTCGTTTTTAACTGTAAACTGTATTACCTTCCTATTTCTAGAGCCTTCATTGCCATACTCTTTGTTGCATTTAGGGATGATATATTAGCCTCATATGATCTGCTTGCAGAAATCATATTAATCATCTCAGTTGTTACATCAACATTAGGCATATTTACATACCCATCCTTGTCTGCATCTGGATTACTTGGATCATAAATCCTCTTAAAAGGGGTTTGATCCTCTGCAACTTTGAGAACTCTTACTCCTCCTGCTCCAACCTTTGCCTTGCTTGCATCTGTCAAGTATTCCGAAAATGGTCTATCCCCACTTCTTTGCTGAAAAACCAATACTTTTCTACGATAAGGTGTTCCATCCTCAGTTTTTGTAGTGTTAGCATTAGCAATATTCTGGGAGATTAAATCCATTCTTAATCTTTGAGCGGTAAGCCCCGATGCACTTATATCAAGTGAATTAAAGAATGACATAACTATTTCCTCCCTTCATTTATTGCAGTTCTCAGATTTCTGTATGTTCCAGAAATCTTTTCTATTAAAGCATTATACATGATATTGTTTTTGGCAAGGTCAGCCATTTCACTATCTATGTCCACGTTGTTTCCATCAAGCCTCATGGATGTAGTATTATCTTCTTTGATATCAATTTTTAAACGATTCAAACTACCTGCCCCAACAGGAATATGCCTTTCATTTGTCACCATACCCTTTACTGCATTATTATCAACAGCTTGTGCAAGGTATGATTCGAACTGAACTTTTTGCTTCTTATATCCGGGCGTGTCAACATTGGCAATATTATCAGATATCACCTTGTTTCTTGTCCATGAAGCATCTAGTGCTTTTTGGAGCACATATGTATTATTAAACATATCTTCAATCATACGCATCCCCCACAAATATATTTCAATATATATTTCGGCATATTCATAGGTTTTCCTTTACTCATTTTTTTTGAAAAATATCCTGTTTTCCTACTTTAATTTGCCAATAAAGAATGTGCAAGAAGAGAAAAAACCAGTAAATGTCAGTCTCCCAAGGTGTTCAAGGATTTATATTTACAATAATATTTATATCATTATATCATTATTATTTTGATATGCCAATTAAATTAAAAAAATACAATAAAATGACAGAAATAGGTCAAAAATTAAAAAATAAGAATTCCTTTATTCAATTGTGTTATGCTTTCAAGAGAACGATTCGCATAAAATTTGTTTCTTTCATCCTTTTTCATCTTTCCTCCAGCAGGAGGAAGAATACCAAAATTTGCATTCATAGGTTGGAATGTGCCTAAAGAATTTGAAGAAACATATGCCGCCAGTGCTCCCATCACAGTTTCCCTTGAAAATATTATCGGTTCTCTATTCAAAAAAACTTGGACTGCATTTATTCCTGCAATAAATCCCGACGAAACTGATTCCACATATCCCTCCACTCCGGTTATTTGTCCGGCGAAGAATAATCCTGAACGACTTTTTAGACTGTAGGTAGGTGTCAAAACTTGCGGAGAATTAATATATGTATTCCTATGCATTACTCCATATCTCAAAAAATCAGCATTCCCCAAGCCAGGAATCATTGAAAACACCCTTTTCTGGTCTCCCCATTTGAGATTCGTTTGGAACCCAACAATATTAAAAAGGGTTCCTTCTATATTGTCCTGCCTTAATTGAACTACTGCATAAGGTTGTTTTCCTGTCTTGGGATTAGTAAAACCAACGGGCTTCATCGGACCGAAAGTCAATGTCTGTATTCCACGTTTAGCCATTACTTCAATTGGCATGCATCCTTCAAAAACCTTTTTATCCTCAAAGCCATGAATTTCAATTGTCTCAGCATTAATAAGTTCGGTATAAAACTTCTCGTATTGGTCTATTTCCATAGGGCAATTAACATAATCGCTGTCACCTTTTCCATATCTATCTGCCCTGAATGCCTTTTCCATATCTATTGAATCATATGATACAACAGGTGCTGCTGCATCATAAAAATGCAAGTAATCATTCCCTATTATCTTTTTTATATCTTCTGAAAGGCCTTCTGATGTTAAAGGTCCTGTAGAAATAATTACAATTCCTTCATCAGGAGTCTGTTCAACCTCATTCCTTATTAATTCAATATTTGGATGTGCCTCAATCTCTTTTGTAACAAACTCTGAAAACTTCTCTCTATCCACTGCCAGTGCTTGCCCTGCAGGTACTTTAGTTTTATCCGCACAAGCAATAATCAATGAGTTCAATGTTCTTAATTCCTCTTTCAATAATCCTGCAGCATTTTCAAGTGAGCTAGACTTAAAAGAGTTGCTGCATACTATTTCTGCAAGTCCGGACGAACTATGAGCCGGAGAATACTTCTCCGGCTTCATTTCATAAAGTTTAACCTTTATTCCTCTTTGAGCAATCTGCCAAGCCGCTTCGCAGCCTGCAAGACCGCCACCAATTACGGTAATATAATCAATCATTGAATTCTCCTATTTAAAATACAGGAGTCAGAATCCAGAATAAAATCGTAAAATCTTTTTAAAAAACTTAATTTATTATCAGAAGGGGAACGTATTCTGTATTCTGTATTCTGTATTCTGTATTCTGTATTCTGTATTCTGTATTCTATTTTTCAAATTTGCATTCTGGATTACTGCAGGCTAATGCCTTTCCGCCCTTCTTTTCAAGCAGAAAATTTCCGCATTCAGGACAGTTCTCCTTCGAAGGCGTATCCCACGTCATAAATCCACAAGATGGATTCTTCTCACATCCAAAATATTTTCTTCCCTTTTTAGTTTTCTTAATTACAACCTTTGCTTTGCAAAGCGGGCAAATTACCCCAGCTTCTTCAACAATCGGCTTCGCATTTCTACATTCCGGAAAACCTGGGCACGCAAGAAATCTACCAAAGCGCCCCATCTTTATTACCATCATCCTGCCACATTTTTCACAAGCAACATCAGAAACCTCATCCTGTATTTTGATACGTTCAACTTCTTTTTCAGCAAGTTTCAAAGTTTCTTCAAATGGTGGATAGAACTCACGAAGAATATCAACCCATTTCCTTTTTCCTTCTTCAACATCATCCAACTTTTCTTCCATTTTTGCAGTGAATTCAACATCCACAATATCTTTGAAGTGATCAACCAATAAAACTGTAACTGCGCGTCCAAGCTCTGTTGGTAGTAAATATTTTTTATCTTTCTCAACATAGGTTCTGGCAAGTATTGTGGTAATAGTTGGAGCATAGGTACTCGGTCTGCCAATACCTTTTTCTTCCATAGCCTTAACCAAAGTTGCTTCAGTATATCTTGTTGGAGGCTGGGTAAAATGCTGTTTGGGATCAAGCTTTTTAAGTAAAAGCTCTTCACCTTCGTTAAGTTCAGGAAGTATTACATCCTTTTCTTCCTTGTCATCATCCCTGCCCTCTACATAAACCTTCATAAATCCTGCGAACTTTACTTTTGAACCATGTGCTCTAAAAATATATTTTGCTGCCTTTATATCGACAGTAAGAGTGTCATAAAGAGCAGACTCCATCTGGCTGGCAATAAATCTTTCCCATACCAGTTTGTATAATTTGTATTGGTCATTAGAAAGTGAATCTTTGATACTCTCAGGTTGATAGCTTACATGAGTAGGTCTGATTGCTTCATGCGCATCCTGAGCTCCTGCTTTACTCTTATAAATTCGTCTTTCTTTGGGAACGTATTTTTCTCCATATTTATTTGCAATAAACTCTTTAGCTTCTTTCTGTGCTTCATCAGAAATTCTTGTGGAATCAGTTCTCATATAAGTTATAAGACCCACCAGCCCTGAACCCTTAACTTCTATTCCTTCATAAAGCTGCTGTGCAACAGTCATGGTTTTTTTAATCGGGAATCCAAGCTTTCTAGCCGCTTCCTGCTGAATTGTACTTGTTACGAATGGTGGTGATGGAGTTCTCTTCTTTTCGCCTTTTTTCACTTTTGATACTGAATATTGTGCATTTTCTAAATCAGCAAGAACTGCATCCATCTGCTCTTTAGAATTAATTTCAAGCTTTTCTTCTGATAATCCATGAAGTTTCGCCTCAAAAGTTTGTGCAGTATCTTTTTTAGAAAGCTTCGCAGTTAATGACCAGTATTCTTCAGGAACAAATTTTTCAATCTCTTCTTCTCTACTGACAACCATCTTTACAGCGACAGATTGTACTCTTCCTGCACTTAGACCTTTTCGAACCTTCTTCCAAAGGAAAGGACTTATCTGATAACCCACTATTCTATCCAAAATCCTTCTCGCCTGTTGAGCATCTACGAGATCCATATCAATCTTTCTAGGCTCTTTTATTGCCGTTTTAACAGCATTTTTTGTTATCTCATTAAATGTAATTCTGCATTTATCTGATTCATCCAAATCCAAAAGATGCGCAAGATGCCATGAAATTGCTTCACCTTCTCTATCAGGGTCAGTTGCCAGAAAAACCTTATCTGAATGCTTTGCTTGCTTCTTAAGTTTCTTAATTAAATCGCCCTTACCTCTAATCGGAATATATTTTGGTGCAAAATCATTTTCAACATCAACACCAAGTGTACTTTTAGGTAAATCCCTGATGTGTCCCATAGAAGCTTCAATTTTATAACCTTTTCCAAGAAATTTACCTATTGTTTTTGCCTTTGCAGGCGATTCAACTATTACGAGATATTCTGCCATTAAAGTCCCCCCGCTATATTAGTGTAAAGTTTACAGTTGACAGTTAAAATCAGAATACATTCCTCTTTTAGCGACAACTAAGGTTTATAAGTTTCAAAGGCTTTTAAAGTTTTATTCTGAACTCTGGATTCAAACTGTATACTGTAAACTGTAAACTGTACAATGTTTGCTGTCAAGTCCTGACGAAAAAATGTCCTGGAAGTTGTTTAACAACACCCTTTAGTTCAAGCATCATAAGTGTTGTATTTATTTTCTGAACTGTATAACCCGTTGCTCTTGAAATCACATCAATATGAACCGAACCTTTATACATATTTTCGATGACCTTTCTTTCATCATCATTCAACCCTTTTAGTTCTTCCTTCTGATTACTTTTACTCCTAACGTTTTTAAGCTCTTCAAATTCCTCTAAAACATCTTCTACACAAGTTACAAGCTTTGCTCCTTGCTTTATAAGTGTATTTGTACCCTTGCTTGAATTACTGTCTGCATTTCCTGGTACTGCAAAAACTTCTCTACCCTGTTCAAGCGCTAAATCTGCCGTGATTAACGAACCACTTTTTTCTCCAGCTTCTATAACAATAACACCCTTTGAAAGACCGCTTATTATCCTATTTCTTGCAGGAAAGTTAAGTGCAAAAGGCTTTATCCCCATCCCATATTCGGAAATCACTGCACCGTTTTGGCATACCTTATCAATAAGCTGGAGATTTTCGGGTGGATATGCAATATCAATACCACATCCCATTACTGCAATTGTTGTCCCTCCTGCTTCAATAGCTCCTCTATGTGCATAAGTATCAACTCCCCTAGCCATACCACTAATAACCGTAATTCCCATAAACGCAAGCTCTCTTGCAAGCTGTCTTGCCATATCAGTACCATAACCTGTCGCTCTTCTGGCTCCGACAATTGCAATTGCACTATGCTCGCACAAATTCAAACTACCTTTTACATGAAGAACCTGCGGAGGATTGTGAATGTTTTTTAAAATATCTGGATACTCCGAATCTTCAATCGAAATTAGTCTTATTCCATTTTCACTTAATTTATTCATGTATTCTTCTGCTTTTTCTCTAAATTGAGAAGAAAGAATATACGCAGCACTTCCTTCCATTCCTGAGATACATAGCAAATCACTTTTTGAAGCATTCCATACTTTTTCAGGACTTCCAAAATAGTCTTTTAAAGCAAGAAATCTTTTTTCTCCCACTCCCGGAATGGATTTAAGCCAGATATAATATTTACCTTTTGTCATATTAACACCTCTTAGAACTATTCGTGAAAAATATTATCAAAACTGGTTATTTTTGTCTATCAAATTTTAAATTTTTGACGAAAATGTAGTATTTTTTGTGAATTTTTGTGCAACTTGCACAATAGATTTTTTTGCACGGAAGGTATATAATTAAATTAGATAAAAAAATATCCTTTAATTTAATACTTAATTTTGTGCCGAAACATTTCCGGCAGGATTCTACAAAATAAAAATTTTTTTATTTGTATTATTAATTAAGTTGAGCATATTGCTTATACTTGTTATCCCAACCGGATTTTTATTTTTCTTCGGTATTTAAATTCAGATTGTTTGTTATCTTCAGATAGAAATTTCTATCGCTGTCGTTATAATAAATTGCTTTTCATACCTTAATAATAATTTTATTTTTTTTAACTTCTGCTTCAATTCTTTGAAGCTTTTCTTTTTTTGTTCATTATTTTGGGGTTGCTCTAAAGTTACCTCTCAAAAGAGGAACCTCGGTTCCTCTTTTGCAATCTCCTCCTCTAGCCCCTAAATTCTTATCAAAGAGCTTCTAAAATTTCATCGGGGATAAAACTCAAAACCTTCTGGCTCGCTTGTGTAACTGTTTTGAAAAAACTTCATAGAAGTTTTTTCAGTGAACCCGGACAGCCTCCGCGGCATGTGAGCGGCGACTTTTCCGCCGATTTTGGTCGATCAAAAGCGGCAATAAAGCTTTTCATTAAAGAGGAAAGGATTACAAAAGGAAGACCTTAGGTTTTCCTTTTGAATGATAGCTTTAGCGCATCCCAGAGAAAGGAAAAACTGTGCAATCTGCACAATTCTTATCTTAATTTTTGTGCAAATTGTCAATAGATTTAAATCTCTAAAGAGTATATAATTAAAGTAATTACAATTTCATATTTATGTTTTTCAAACCCTGCGCCGTATCATTTTTATCCGACGGGACAAGCAGACAAGGAATTTTTCCTTTGCTTATACATTCAAGAATCTTTTTTCTTGCTTGTTCTCTTGTCGAATTTTTATTGATGCGGCAAATATTGCAACGTTGTTTATATTCCGCTTATGCGGAGGAATTTTTAAATTCGAAAGGGGACGTCTTTAATGAAAAAGATAACGGGTATCGGAGTTGTTGTATTCCTAGTAGTTTTCTCTCTCGGGGCAATTGTGGAGCACTTTTTTTCTCCAACATTACCCGCAGGAACACCCGTACAAATGTACGATATCCTTCCGTTTATCCCATTGATCATGGGTGGGCTAATCAGCTTTGGTTTAGTCTGCCACAAGCAGTAGGAACAACCCATCGACCTCAAAAAGGCCCCGCAACGCGGAGCCTTTTTTCATGCAAAAAATATTATCAACCAAGCCTCATCTTTCTAATCCTTTTTGTTTATCAATCCTTTGCATACCAAAATATTCTTTTCCACCCATATCCATAGCAAATTTCTTTGGCTCTAAAATTCCAAAGCTTTTTATTCCTACTGAATCGCCTTTTAGTTGGTCAAAATCCGAGTATTCTCTGTTGAAATAATTTCCCACATGTCTGTCCATATCATCGATTGCTTTCCCAGAATACGTATCCCTATAATTTATTGTGCCTAAATTGTAGCTTATATCTTTTGTCTTATTATCCTTACCACAAAGCATAGAAACAAACAATCCCATTCCTTTATAATTCAATCCCTTGATTGGTATTTCCGGCATAATATCATTTCTGCTTTTTCTTGCCTCCAGCTCTTCCTGAAGCTTGCCCAAATCATACATTACAATATAATCTCCCTCATTTCCATGCTGCCAGGGAAACATATAACTCTGTACACCATTTTGAATTTTACCAGTCATGAAATTTGCTACTCTTTCTGCAATTTTTAGCTTGATTTTTTGAGGGATTGAAGATTCACTCTCTTTTAGTTTATTTTCTTGCTGTTTGCTTTTATCCATAAAAGAAGGCAGCTCAAGATTGTGTTCCTGTGAAGGTCTTGGAGCAACTTCCGGTTCATTTCTTTTTATTCCTTTTCTATCCCCAAACTTTATTTCTAACTGTCTTTTAAGTTCTTGTATTCCTCTTTCCCTTTGTGATTCTTCAAGATTCATTATTGGAATTTTTTTTATACTATCATATTCTTCAAGAGTCATATCGTCACTATAATTTTTACCTTCATCAGACATAATAAATCCCTCCATATTTCGTACAAGTATCCATATATATATTATATCAATAAATTGTAAATATGTCCTGCAATATTTTTGTGCAACTTGTCAATAGATTTATGTACCCAAATAGATATATAATTAAAGTATATTATTTTATTTAATTTTTTCATGTGCCGTTAGACAATTGTCTTCGCAAGACGTAAATAATAAGATCGCTTTAAAAGCTTTTTTATTGTGCTTGTGAAGGCCCTTTTCTAGCGGCATTTGTTTTAATTATTTAAAATAACTCGAAGTTTGGCGGGAGTCGTAATAAAAAAAAGAAAAGAGGAAAGAAATTGAAAAAAGAATTAGTAGTAGTAAACCCCTGGAAATTCACCTTAGCCCATACACTTGTTGTTGCAACAATTATTGGTGCAACTGCATCTGTCATTGGAGCCATTTTTGGTTCCTTTAGCGACGACACTGTTGCTGGTGCAATCAAATGTGCCGAATTAGGCACTGCCATTGGAGCCATGATTGGTTTCGCAGCAGGGTTTGTAAAAACCCCGCAGTGCAAAAAAATAGCAAGAAAACTATTTGGGGAAGTCAAATAGATTTCCCCAACCCCTCAGGGGTTATTTTTTTGTCTTTATCCCTTCCCTTGGCAGAAACCAATAAGATTCTTGTATGGACTTGTGACTGCCCTTGTGCTTTGTTTTCAAAAAAAATATCCACCTTTCGGTGGAAGATAAAAATATCGGGATCAAAATTGATTTTATATATTTATATCTATACATAGTTGTAGCTTGTGCAAAATGCTCAAAATTTAACGTAAAATATCAAAGGCTTGTCGTTCACATCATCTTTCGTACTGTTCATATAAGATAGCCCCTCTACTCATTCTATTAGAGTAAAATAATATTATGGTGAATACTACAAAAAAAGGAGATAAAATAATTATGAAATATTTTTGTGAAACTATTTTAAGCGATAAAATACATTTTTTCCTTTCTGACATTCAACCAAAAAACGATAAAATAAAATCATATGAGCTCAATATTGATGAAATTAAACTTAAAGACCTTGATATGAATATTTCAATATTTAATTCTATGCTAACACCGCACAATGCTCTGTACATATACATGATGCTTTCAGAAATCTGCGCAGATGGTAATATAAGAAAGTATTTCAATAAAAAGGCATCTGAATTTGCATACAGACACCTTCAAGTAACAAGTTCATTTTAAAGAATAAATTATTATGCTTTGTTACCGCATTTTACACAGAACTTAGCATTATTATCCAAACTCGAACCACAGCTAGCACAGTCTGTTGAGCCAACTTTTATATTGGCAGAACTAGATATTGCTTTTTGTATAAGCTCCGTAACTTTACTAATCAATCCCTCATATGTCAGACAACTGTAATTTATAGCACCATTTCCTTGTGCATCTTTCTCAATTTCAAATAGATTATTTGCAAATGCCGTTGGTGCCAAGAAACCATTGTCCAATACTCTTTCGGTTCCATCTGGATTAAACACAACTGTTTCAAAACCAACCGCCATCATCCAACTGCTATAGAATTCAACGCCAAGTCTTTGTCCAATTTCACCAAATTGGAAGAATTCTTCACCATTATCTTGCTTTTTGACAGGAATAAATATCTTTCTGTCGGTAAGAATTTTCATATAGTCAGGTCCAAGATTCATTTTATATTTATTAAGATTTGGGGTTAGTATCGAAAATGCTGGTAATAACCATCTTGCATCCTTACTATCTACTGAAATTTTCAAGGTCTCACCATATTCTTTTGATGCAACCATAGAAACATCAGTTGGTTTATAATCAAGCATACTTTTATATGAAACTCTTTTAAATGAATCTATAGCATGTAATATAAACACTAAAGACTCTAGTGAAAACTTTTCAGGAATATTACTCTGCACTTCATTTTCATTGCTCATTGAAACAGTTTCAGCAAACCATTCGCCATAAGATTCTGCAGTATCAAAAGAATGAATCATTATCGAATTTTCAAAAGACGGCATAATTGAAACCAATCCAAATTGGTCTACACTAGTGTTTGAATAAACATTCATAAAACTTATGGGAACCATGCTTCCTCCAGTATTGTATACCGTTCTATGCAATGGATTCGCAAGTATCTTTAACGAAAGTACACAAGTTTCGTTTTCTGCGATTTCTTTTAAATCTTCCGTTATCTTGCCAGAACCAGCTTTATAATTACTTAGTAATTCAGCAAAAGCACATTCTCTTGACCATTCTAATTTTAATAAATCTACAAATAGTACCCCTATATCATTTTTATTTACCTGAAAAACAAATGGAGCATTTGCACTCATGTTTTTTCCTCCTTAAAATCATTCTTCATTAAACCAAATTTCACCGTCTTGAATAAAGCTTATTATCTTTTTGCCATCTAGCCCAACATACGGGCAATTTTGAACACTATTCATAAGTGTCATTGTCGAATCTTCTGGTTTTATCCACAGTAATTTGCCTTGTTCTATCCATTTTGCCAAATCAAAATCATAATCTTCAAAAAGCATATCATAAGAATCCCAATATCCGTCCCCTGCTTCATTTTTATATGAATAATTTTCAGTACCCCATTCATTGATTCTTTCAACACTGTAAACCATTGGCTGTGCAAAATAGAATACTGAATATGCTATATGATTACCCACTTTAATTGAATAAATAACTGCTTTTATCTCCGGCTGTTGCAATAATCTTGGCACTACAAACGGCACTTCTGGACCAGGGCAACACATAAATGAGAATTTTTCAATCGGCTGAACTGTTTTCAATGCACCAGTATATGCCAAATATGTTTTCGGAAGATTTTCTTGTGGTCTTTGGGGCACTTCATTATTCCACCACAAACCATCAATTCCAAAGGTGTCAATTGAATGATTAATAATTTCATTAGTAAAGGGACATCTTGACAGAGGAATAATCGGCAAGCCTTTAATATAACTTTCAGTCATTTCATTTATCTTTGCTTGAGCCTTGTCATATTGCTCATCTAATTTAGGCGTTCCCTGTCCATCATTTATTGCATCATAAGCTTCTTGTCTTAGATTTAAGAAATTGTTGTATATACTTAGAATCTTATTTCTCTCTTCAAATGTAAAACTCATTTTTTACCTCCTATCGTTTTAGTGACCAGTTAAATGCCAAGCTTACTTAATTCATCCTTCTATCTTCCCTCTCTCTTGATAGAGGGAAGGGGTTAGGGGGCGAGTTACTGCACACTCACATTAATATGCGAAGTTGTCAAACTACCCTTTCCTCCGGCACTAACCTGAATAAGTCCTTCGCCGCCATTCGCATGGTCATTAATTTGCTTTATATATTCCTTAATATCATTTTGTAATTGCTGCATTGATTTACCGTTATTCGCATAATACTCAGGTGTAAGTTTTTCCGGCCAGTTTGCAAGTGGGTCATGCTGAATATTTGCAGGTCCATTCTTTAATTCTTTGATAACTTGATCCTTTATTGATTGAGGTACAGGATTTCCGTTTTTACTTGTAATACCTGCAATATCGTAATCTCCGGCAAATGGTTTCCCTGTTTTTGCATCATAAACTATTCCATTTTTAATTTGAATCTTAGGATTTGGTCCACTTGCCATAGATTGAATCTGTTTATCAAGCTTATTGAAATCAGCAAGCCTCTTATAGTATCTGTCTTGTACCTGTTTGAACACATCAGGAGGCATATTCCCTTGTATAGGTCTGACAGGCTTAAAGTGTGCAACAAGTCCTTCCGAATTCTTTGGTGCACCTATTAATGTATCATAAGGATTACACGTCTTAGATTTAATAAATTCAGGTTTTGGAACTCCTTTTCCGGAATCAATCCATGGTTTTGAATATGGATTTGTCTGCCTTATATGAATATTAACACCGTTCTTATCAGCAACACTTTGAATATGATTTACTGCTTTATTTGTCAAACCACCCGGATTAGCTGGTTTTGGCGAACTCGTAAATCCACCTGTAGAAACAACTTTTCCATCAGGAGTACGAACACCTACAGTTCCTTGTGGTGCATTTTTCACAGTTCCTATCATTTTCCCATCTTTTGTTAATGCGCTTGCTGCAGTCTTGCCTCCAGTTCCTGCCGCCGTTGTCGCTGTTTTGCCACCCACTCCAGCGGTTGTCTTTCCTCCAACTCCAGCCGCAGTTTTACCGCCTAC
>Ga0209340_1000496_pt1 | contig 41462 bp, 39 predicted proteins | sample EPASupsiteSAE323_FD_187266 | JGI IMG/M metagenome (GOLD analysis project Ga0209340, IMG submission 187266) | Bioremediated contaminated groundwater from EPA Superfund site, New Mexico - Sample SAE3-23 (SPAdes) (version 2) | ecosystem: Environmental > Aquatic > Deep subsurface > Groundwater >... | reverse complement strand
AACATTTCACGCCAGTTTTGAAGCCCTTGTAAAACAACGAACCCGGGAGATGCGACAGGCAAACCAGGAACTTATGGCAGAAATCTCCAGACGCGAATTAATTGAGAGGGAACTGCTGATAATTCAGGCTGCATTTGATCATGCATCAGACTCGATTATCCTCTTTGAGAGATCCGGGGCAGTATGGCGGGCAAATGAGACCAGCTGCAGACTTCTCGGGTATACAAAAGAAGAGATGAAAGATATTTCTGTATTTTTGATAAACCCTAATGTATCAGAGGGTATATGGAATAATATGTGGGAACAGGCAGAAAAAGACCTGAAAATTACCAGAGTCAAGGCTTTCCACAAGAGAAAGGACGGGATAATAATCCCTGTCGATGTCTCCAGAACCTTTATCCAGGCTGGCTCTGTAACACTTTTCTGTTCAATTGCTCGTGAAACCAAAGGTAGTCGCTCCAAAAAAACCACACAATTCTAAAAAAGGGAATATAATTAACATCAATAAAAACCACTCTTTATTACCAGAAATATGATTCGAATTCTGCTAGTGGATGATGAGCCGGATCTTTTGGATGTCGTCAGACGTGTTCTTGAGCATAAATATGCCTTTAGTATTATAACCGCTTCATCAGGGGATGAAGCTCTTAAAATATTTCATAATGAGAAGGTGGATGCAATAATTTCTGATTATTCCATGCCTGTAATGAATGGAATTGACCTTTTGAGAAAGATCAGGGAAGAAAATCCATTTATCCCATTTATACTTTTTACAATACGCCAGAAAGAAGAGATCGCCATTGATGCACTAAATGCAGGTGCTAACTTCTATGTTCAGAAGGAGAATCTCCCGCAAGTGGTTTTTGCCGAACTTTCAAACAATGTTCTGAAATCAGTTGAGTTATTCAGAGCAGAAAAAAATTTAAAGATTCAAAGAGATTTAGCCCTCTCTAATACAAACGCTAAGTCACTTGAGGAGACATTTCTTGTATGTTCAAATGCACTTCTTGAAGTTTCAGGTCTCAATGCAGTATCATTTTATCTTTTTGAGGAGGGAGAATTCAGGTTCTCCTCAGGTTTTAAACTCCCTAATAATTATATTCACGAAGAGATTCAGAAGGAATTAAACCCTTATATAAATGAGGTAGCAAAAGGACTTGAACCCGTATTCCGGGGTGAGAATGAAGTAATGACGGGCTCTCCACTGCTTTACAGAGATGCGAATGTCAAGTCCGACTGTTTTTTTGTAATGAAACATCATGGGAGGATAATTGGGGTTATTCATGTTCTTTCACATGAACTGGTAGGTTCCTTCCCCAAATCTTTACAGAGATTTATCAAAGATATTATTGTTCAGGTATCCGGGCACATTTCAGACAGGCTGGCAGAAGAGGCCTTGAGAATGAGTGAACAGCAGATGTCTACTCTTATTCGTAATCTCCCTGGAATGGTTTATCAGGGAGATATTGATGAAGAACGGACAATGTATTTTGTTAGTGAAGCAGTATACAACCTCACCGGCTATAAACCGTTGGAAGTGATAAATAATACTGTCAGAACATGGGCTTCATTCATTAATATCAAAGATCGAAATAATGTCGGTGAAATTATCAAAAGGGCAGTCAAAAAAAAAGCAGGATATAGATTGACTTATCGCCTTCAGACCAGGGACAATAAATTCAAGTGGGTATCAGATCAGGGTACAGGAGTATATGACACCGAAGGACACGCTATTGGGATCGAAGGCATAGTGATGGATATTACCCGCCAGAAGGCCCTGGATGACGAGGTACATAAGTTTCACACAAGACTTAAAACCATGTTCATGCTGATGAACTCTGGCTGTGTGATCTTTAAAAGCCGGGGCACTATCGAGGATACTATTCTGGACGATGCGAATAGTGCAGCTGAGAGGATTGAACAGAAGAAAAAAAATCAGTTGACAGGTAGATCTTTTACAGAAGTCTTTGGTAACATGGATCAATCCCTGACACTGGCTTTAACGGGGATGCTGGAAGATAAGACCCCAAGATCACTTTTAAAATGCATCAGAAAGTGTCCGGATGAGGACCATTACTACGACATCTTTTTAAATATGGCATTGATGAGTTCAGAATCTGACAATTATGAAATTTTTCTTATATATAGTGATATCACAGAGCGTGTAAAGACCGAACAGCAGATCATATCATCATTACATGAGAAGGAATTATTGCTAAAAGAGATTCATCACCGGGTTAAGAACAACCTTCAGATTGTTTCAGGGTTATTAAAACTTCAGTTGGTCAGGATTCGTGACCCGATAGCCCAGGAGATTATTCTTGAGTGTGATAATCAGGTATATAGTATGGCTTCAATCCACGAACTTTTGTATAATTCAAAGGATATTGGAAAGATTAGGGTGGATGATTATATCAACAAGTTAGTGGACCATTTAAAACAGGAATATGGAGAGGTCTCAACACGGATTTCATTTGTCGTAGTGGTGGATCATGACATTTTTCTTGATATCGAACGATGCATACCCTGTGCCCTGATACTTAATGAATGTATAACAAACTCAGTTAAGTATGCCTACAAACGAACGGAGACTGGTGATGTCAGGATAACATTTACCCATGATAAAAAGGTATACAAGATGGAAGTCGCTGATTCAGGTAGGGGGCTTCCACATGACTTTGATCAGAGGAAAAACAGATCTCTTGGTATGGAATTAATAAACAGATTATCACACCAGCTCAGAGGTTCTGTTAATATATCGGGAGAGAAGGGGACAACAATTACGGTTATTTTCCCTGGAGACAATTAAAAACGGGATCTCTAAACAGGAATAATATTTTTAAATTATAAATTACCGGAGTCTTCATTTTTTGATCAAACCAGGGATATCTTTTTCAATGACAGGAGTAATATATCAATTACTTAATAGTTTTTTTTCTATGATTGTGGGGGGGTGTAAATGGGCCAGCGAAGGATCCTGATAGTTGAAGACGAAGCAGTTACATCTGTAATGCTCGAAAAAACCCTCAAAGAACTCGGTTACGAAGTAGTAGGAAGTGCATTTGATGGAAAGGAAGCTCTGAATATTGCAAAAGATAAACACCCTGATCTGGTTCTGATGGATATACGCCTTCAGGGAGATATGGATGGAATAGAGACAGCAAAAAAGATCTATAAACAATACAATATTCCAAGCATTTATCTGACAGCACATTCAGACGAGGATACAATAAGAAGAGCTGTGGAGTCGGGTCCATTCGGTTATCTTATAAAGCCATTCAAAGAACGTGAACTATATAGCAACATTGAGATGGTTGCACATAAGCACAAACTTTATAGGACAACAGCAGCACCTCCAAAAGAGAGTGAAGAACCTGATAAGGAAGAAAAACCTCAGGTCATCTCGCAACCTCCACAACCTGATTTAAGACTCGGTATTCTGGCAGTTCAGGTTCTGCCACATCCGGTGGTATTACTAAACCCTGCAGGGACTATAGTCTATTACAATCCGTCTTTTAAGAATTTTAACCGGGCATCTACAGGAAATTCCGATAGTCTTGCAGCATCTATTGATGAGATGCCTGAAATATGCAGAAAGATATGGAATGCAGGTAAGTCCAGGTTCAGGGAAGGAAAAGGATTCTCGATTACCGGTCCAATTCAGCTAAAAGGAGTTAATCGCAGATATAAAGTGGATATGATACCTGTAATTGATAAAGGGGTGCTCCACTTTATAGTGGTAATTATACTCCCTGGTGAATCTGCGGCAACAGACCAGATAGCAACGGATGGGGTAATTGATAATCTCCTCGAGGAGACTGTATCAGCAATTAAGGAGATTCGGTTCCTTGCATCACCTGAAGAAACCTATCGTCTTCATCAGATCATAATCAGGTCTGATACAGCGCTCAGAAATCTTTCAGAACTTAAACAGATCTCATATCCTGCACAAAACGGCAAAAAAACAGGTCAGATGCTGACTGGATAGTCGTTGAGTATCTGTGCAGGGAGTCTCATCCTGATGTGCCAGGATGATCTTGGATATATCTCCTCAAAAATTACAAGTGAACACCGGTTCAGATCCCCAAAGTTTTCTTTATCAAACTTCGCCTCATATTCTTTGTAGACTACCGTAATGTTCTTTACAGCATCAGCCATCTCTTCACCTACGATTCCTTTTCCAAATTTTTCCCCAATCTCAAACGGAATGTTTAATTCCTTGTGTTCAAGCCAGAGAACACACCTGTCTACCTGAAAAAACTCCTTGCCTATTATAATAAAAAAGAATTCTATATCAATCGGCGGACTATTCTCATCTGTCCTTGACAGAATATTATATATAAAATCCAGCAAAACCCGTTTATTTGAAATTAAATCTTCAGATAACGCCTCTTTTGTGAGTCTCCTAGCCATATCCGGAATGATATCCTCATGTTCTATCATTTGCAGAAACTGTTCATGGGTTTTTATATTCTCTGCCATAACATGCAGAGTCATGAACTGTTCCCGGATATCTCCCCATCCGCTGCGGCCTGGTACCAGTCCCATATTATAAAGGTGCCCTTTTATAGAGAAAGAAGTTTTGATGACTCATTAAGGTATGAAAATAAAGTCTTAAATTTTATCTGGAAGATCCATCTCATCAAGGTATGGTAAAAGTCCTTTTACCTGACATTTACCCTCTTTTTTATGATTTGAGATTATGGTAACGCCAAAGGGAACAGCATTCAGTGCTTCGTCAAATAATGGATTCATCTCCCTTTGGAACGATAGGAAAGGGCCAATTTTAATAAACGGCCTATCATGTTCAGGATGCGAGGCATAACTCTTTAAATCCTCTTCGTAAGTTGAGTTGTATGCCAAATCTTCCTCAAAGTACAAGATTATCTCGCACTTACTCTTAGCAGACAAGGTTTCAAGGATCCTGATATCAACAACCAGACCCGGGAGAAGTTCCTTGCATGAACCTGGAGATGAAAAACCAGATCCTTTTTTTCTACTCATCCTATCCCCTGTGAGTGAATTGCTTCTATTACCCGCTCAAGTACTTCCCTGCGTTTCTTTGACTCTTTTTTAATATCTCTCATAACTATGAGTAACTCTTCCTGCATACGAAGACTTTTCTTCTGAAGCTTTATTATCTCCTTGAGGTATTCAAGTCCAAGTTCAGACCTGCTGAATATCTCCTTTTGGAAGTCACCAAAGTGTGGCTCAAAACGGGTAAATTCACCCCTGTAATCAGACTCCGTGGTAATAACGGATTCAACCTCAATCAGAGGCTCATCCTCTGCCCGAAGATCCTCACAAAAATGAGTGAGCATATCATCTTCTCCTTCAGCAATAATCCTGACTGATCCATCTGGAAGATTCTCCGAGTAACCTTTGATCCCATACCGGTCTGCAACAAGTCTTGCAAAGCCGCGGTACCCTACCCCCTGCACTCGACCTGATACCTGAATAATCAATCGCTTATGCATATGAACGAATACTTATGCTGAGACGGGAGAGAGATTTAAGATTTCGATTTTGAGATCTTAAGCCTCAATCACCCTGAGATCAAGTTCGATAGCTGCAACAGGCTGATCAATATCAAACCTGTTAAGAACTTCCGGGTGAATCTCTCCAAATACTCCTGTCTTCTTCCCGTCAACAACAATATCTACGACTCTCCCGGGAATGAAAGCAGGATCATTACTGTCATATGGTAGGTATTCAAGCCCTAATTCCCTTAAGAGAGCATCAGCAGTAGCATAGGCCTCAGAAAAATCAGCACCGGGATGGGTAGATACAAGGGCTACTTTTCTGCTGGTTTTCAGATCCAGCACTATGTCACCTGTGTGGAAGATACGCTGAGGGAGTTCACGCCTCTTATTCATCCTTAAAAGATCAAGCAGGAGAGGAAGAAGATCGGTCCTTACAATGGTCTGTTCTTCAGATATCGGGTGCAGAACGCGGAGTACACCCGGGTTTTCCTCCCGCTTCATCTTTGTATACATAACACTCTCACTGGAAAGTGTGAATGGCATAACTTCCAGGTATCCAAGACCTGAGCAAATCTCTCTGATTGCAGATGCGCGTGCCATAATCGGATGTTCACAACCGTTAGAGAAGGTAGCAGGGAGTGATGCCTCAAGTGAAGTATACCCAGCTCCTATAGCTACATCTTCATAGACATCCCATTCATGCATTATATCTGCCCTATAACATGGAATACGAAGATTAACCTTATCCTTTCCATCCGGTTGTGCCCCATATCGCATCTTCTGAAGGAGAGAGGCTATCTCATCTGCAGAATATGCTGTCCCCAGCAACCGGTTGCATGAAGGAACATCAATCTCCCTTTTTGCAGGTGCCAGATCAGGCATTGTAATCCCATTGACATTGACGCTTTCACATCTTCCGCCTGCAGTTATAAGGGCTGTACAGAGGATCTTCATTGCTATCTGAACAGCTCTCTGGTCTGTTCCCGTGACATCAAGCAGAAGGTTCTTTGAACTTTCCGAGACCCTTGTGAGTTCTCCATTAATAATCGGGGGGAAAGAGAGAACATTTCCTTCTGTATCCTCAATCAGAGGCATGAGGGGTTTATCAATAACAATATGTGCATAGTCGCGCCCTTTCGGATGCTCTTTTAAAATCTCTTCAAGAGATAGTTCTTTCTGAAAATCCAGCGGAACAAATTTCCTGGAAAGAGGGGCACCAAAATACCTGAACGGGGGTTTAACTACATCAAGATTATGTACTCCTATGGCAACCTTCGCCCTGCCTCTTCCAACTACCCAATGAAGAGCTTCCTGGAGCCCCATCAGACTTAAGATTGCCTCATTGTCAAGCGTGATATCTCTTATAACCGCTGATGCAATGAAAGGCCGTATATTCTTAAGATTAGAATCTACAGAGAATGAGATATCAGATATTCCTACCTGATAATTCTCCTCTCCAGTCTCAATTCCAAGATAACCCCGTATTGCCCTTGCTACTCCTTCGGTTGAGTAGAGATCCGCACGTGATGGAAAAAATTCAACATCAACCTGTTCATCAAGGATCCTTTCAATATCTGATCCAAGCATCGGCAGGTTCTCAATTATTATCTTCCGGTCAACCCCGGATAACCGTTCCAGATACTTGTAAGGGAGTGATACTACTGGCATCAGGCTTTCCCCCTCTGCATTACGGGCACTTTTCTCATCCAGTCAATATCACTCTGGTAAAGTTCACGAAGGTCAGAAAGTCCCATCCTGAGCATTGCTACACGTGAAACCCCAAGACCCCAGGCAAGAACAGGACAGTTTATTCCCCAGGGAGCGGTCACCTCTTCCCTGAATATACCCGCTCCTCCAAGTTCGACCCATCCGAGTTCTTCAATAAATACTTCGGGCTCAACACTCGGTTCGGTATAAGGGAAATATCCAGGTCTGAACCTGACCGATGAAAAACCCATCCGTACATAAAATTCCTTAAGAAAGCCAAGAAGGTTCTTGAAGGATACATCGTTGTCCATCACAATCCCTTCCAGTTGTTCAAACTCAGGAAGGTGTGTAGGATCAATTGACTCCCTGCGATAGACTCTGCCAACACAAAAAGCCTTCACCGGGGGATTTTTATGCTCTGCAAGATGCTGGATGGAAAGACTTGTTGTATGAGTCCTTAAAACCGTGGCTCTGGCCTTTTCAGGGTCCCACTTTCCTCCCCAGCCCGTGGAACCGATATCCCCGCCTTTCTCATGCATATCACGAATCCGTTCCCATCCTTTAGGCAGTTCTTTTTTTCCTGCCAGATGAAAGGTATCCTGCATCTCTCTTGCAGGATGATCCTGCGGCTGGAAAAGAGCATCAAAATTCCAGAATGCTCCCTGGATTATATCACCATATAACTCTGTAAATCCCATATCCAGTAAAATTCGTCTCATCTCATCAATCATCCGCTGATAGGGATGAATCTTGCCTGGCCAGACAGGTCTGGGACGTTTTGATATGTCATATCTCCTTAAGGCGAGGTCTTTCCATGTTCCTGAACTAATCTGGTCAGATGTAAGTGTTCCGGTTTCATCACGAAGATCAATACCAGATGCTACAAGTTTACTTCCGGCCGCAGTTATGGCAATAGTCAGTGTCACCTCTTCCCTGGCACTAACAAGTCCCCTGCGGATTAGTTCTTTCTGAACATCAGATGATGCACTTTCCGGGGATTTAAGTCCCTTCTCAATGGGAGATTCAGGAGCATTCCCTGTCTTTTTTATTATTCCCTCATTTATTGATACCCAGCCAAGTCGTTTCATCCATCCTATTCCGATCCTGGCGTGCTGATGCTTGTTTAACTCTGAAACCGGTATAGATACGTCGAAACTGTTAAAGAGTTGTCTTTCAGGAAGTCCCTCACGCAGTGAGAGTTCACCCTCATCAGTTATTACAAGCAGGGTTGATAATTCACGTCTTACCTCTGCAAGCCCTTTCTGAGATAACAGGTTTGCGTACTGAATCACGGATTCCGAAGGTTTCTGAAGGATGTCTGCAAAATATTCAGGAGACTTTTCTCCTGTTCCAGTCATGTTTAAGAGAAGTTTCTTTTCATTTATCGTAAGTTGCATAATAAATTCCTCTACCAAATTTGAGCCGTATTCGTTTTATCACCATTAAATGCTGTAACCAGATCAAAATACCAACCAGGATTAACCTGTACATACCGGGGCCCGGGCTTTCCGGACCCCTATCTAAACAAGAAGAATGTAATAACAAGAAACCGGGAGACCTTTCCCGTAATAATCATACTTACTCCTTAAACTGTTATTTTCACCAATATTTATATCATAGGGATACAGAGAAGATTATCGGCATCCCTTCTTCTCCTTGATTTCCTCTGCCGCGAGAGTCATTTTTTCCCTGAAATCATGAAGGAAGCAGATTACCCTGTCTGCTGTATCTCTTTTGCAATGACCGCAGAGGAGCTCACCATCAAGACATTTCCGACGAATCTCCATGAGTTCTGCATCATCAGGAACCATATGATATAGGTTTAAAAGAAAAACCGGGCAGGTATCCGGCTGACCACCGAGCTTTTTCTGCTCGGCAAGTGTCATTCTGCCACCAGTAAGAGCTGCCATTATCTTCTTATTAACAGTTTTGTCATCCTCTGTAAACCCAATAATACTTTCAGGTATACTTGAAGACATCTTTCCGCCTGTAAGCCCCGGCAGGAACCTGTGCAGTGTAGCTGAAGGAGTAATAAATCCGTATCCTCCGTATTCACGCTCTATTGCCCTTACCATACTTTTTACTGTTGCATACGGAACTCCCCTTATATCGATATGTCCTATGTATCTTGTAGTATCATGGAATACTGTCTCAACTGCATCCATTGCCTGAACAGGTGCATCCTTGGATCTGACACTAATATGGTTTTCACGATCCTCTACGGTAAACATTCTTAATTTGTGTGCCACCCCCCTGGTAAGCCGGATATGAGGATCCTGGTCAAGCCCGACTGGTACTACTGTGGGGGCAGGACCATTAATTATCTGCGGGTAGAGGATATCTGATACCTGTGTAAGGACTGAAACCGCATGCCCTACATCGGTATCAGGAGTAAATCCATATATCGCACTTAGTTCGGAGAAATTTACCTTTGAAGAAGCCTCAAAACAGAGATCCTGCACGATGCGGTTCTCACTCTGAAGATATGTCTCACCTTCAAATCCAAGGGCATAGAGACATGAAAGGTACTCATCTCCAAACTCCCTACATTTATCCCAGCCAATATTTCTAACCGCATGAGCTTCCCGGTCGGCTATACAGATGTATCCAAGTCCTCCCTGCTTTACATGCCATACAACCTCCTTCATCACGAGAAGGTGCCCGAGATGCTGGTGACCCGAAGGCATAAAACCAGTAAGGATGTAGAAAGGATCTCTGTTTCTGATGGCATCAGCAATAAGATGATAATCACGGTGACCAAAGACAATCCTGCGACGGATAAAATCCGGAATCTCTGGTAGGCGATCTTTTACATCCTCAATTCTTTCTATTCCGAACTCTGAAAAAAGGCGTTCGATATCAATTGACTGATCCGATGCCCAAGGGTTTAAGACTCCTGTATCCATTTCTGACTCTATAATTTAATTCTTGCAAACTCTATGTAGACGATGCCTTCAGCATGTATGCTAGCAAATAACATCTTCTTTTTCACACTATGGGCCATCCTGACTGACCTGGAGATACTATTCATCGGCAGAGTCTCTCCCTGCCCGATTGCCTGAATAAGCATCTCAGAATGGATCTTATTTCCAATATATGCACGCAGATGATGGCCGAACTTGTATCCGGTTTTGGGGATGTAATTAAGTGACCGGAGATGACGGTATACAGCGATCTTCTGGTCCATCTCAGGATCAGAACTTTTTATCATGGATAGATAGGTTTCAGGATTCATACCTTTACCTTCCTGATCAAGTGTTATGAGTCCCTGTTCAAGGAGATAAGCTGTTTCAACCGTTGCCAGCACAATTCTGGATTCATCCAGCCTTTTTCCATAAAAGGCCTGGTCGTACCCGGAATCCGTGCCGGAATTTATTATTGCAGATATACTAGAAAGAATGCCTGTTGAAGGGGAAGGAACCGGTTTTGCCTCAAGCGACGGAAGTTTCTGAATCTTAACTTCATAATATGTTATCTCAAACTCGTCATCGACTACTGCAAGAACGTGCTGCTTTCGCATATGAAGCGTGGTCTGAACCTCATCTCTGACCACAGTAAAGTCAATCAGATCTCGTTCGGACAAAACCCTTAGCATATACTGGGATTCGCCCTTTCCTGGTTTTTCTCCCCGCCTGAAAATCCTGAAATCATGAGGTCCGGTCTGTACTACATATCCTCTCTCACGAAGATCCCTGTAGACCATGAACGATCTTAACATATGTGCATCTTCAGAGAATTTGGTAAGCAAACTGTCAAAATCGTAATCGGGGATCTCAATTCTACCCCGGTAAATCAGGTAGAGCGCCTCGACAGGAGATAACCTGAGTCCGTCTTTTAACGGTCTTCCAAGACCGCTCTGCTCATAAAGGGCATATCCCTCTGAACCCAGAAGTACTTTTCCGTCTTCTATCCGTGCCTTCACGCCCTTATGATACGGTTTGTAATATCATAAAACAAACCGGATGTTACATTATGCCAGGATGATATCTGGACATTAATTATTCTCCGGGTATATACAAAAAATAAATATGGATCAAAAAAATTGTTGATTCAGATAGTAATTTAGTTACCTGCGGTTGAATTAGCGACTGCTGTCTGTGCAGATGCGAAGTCTTCCACCATCTTGGTTACAGTCTCATTGATCGCAAGATCTGTAAGTAAAGAATCTAAAATATCATCCTCTGCGGAGACATTTGCTCCTTCAGTTTCATTTACAACATGTACATGTACCTTGGCTGCTGCAATGATCTCATCAGCCTGAGTTGCATTTGCACCGGACTGCTGTAACAGTGAAGCCAGAATAACTTCATCTACGACAACCGGTTCGGTTTCATTTGTAACACTTGTATTCATTTCCTCATCTGCGTACACAAAGGCACACAGGGAGACTGCACAAATCAGGACTATAAGTCCAAAAGAGAGAACACTCGATAATTTTTTATCCGATCGAAACATACACGCCCTCCGAACATTATGATTATGTTCTGGCATCTTCAACGTTCTCTGTAATCACATATATATCTAACTTTGACCATGTAGAAAATAACCGTAGATTTTGGTTGAATTAATATATACAGTACAGAATGAAATTTTTGAGGATGTTAGTTTAACCTGATCTATATAGTTATTCCCATAAACCAGAGTCGATGCGGCAGTTCGTCAATCGGTAAAGATCAGAAAACTAAAGGGGAAATTACGAGAAATTTTTCGGTTTTTGTAACCAGTCCGCTTCCTTTGATATTTTTCGTAATTTTTGTGTAATGTTAGGGATGCCTTTATACTTGATTGATCCTGTTCCGGTAATATCCACAATAAGAATATTTTAGGCCATAACCTATGCTTTTCAATTTCCAAGTATTGTCAGGGATGTGGATTATGTCTCCATGAAAAATCATTTAATCCGGATTATAATAAATATTCCAATGCTGTTTTACCAGTAATATCCTGGCATATCCCTGCTTCTTTTGCATCGCGGTTTGCAACGACGACCATACCTGAAAGCAGATCCTCAATATTCCTTATTGAATCAGAGCCTGCTGGTCTGACTTTGGCTGCGGGAATATTAAATTTTTCAAGAGCAATAACATCTATCGCCCCGCACCCTACTAATCCATTCTCTGTTTTTGCAAGGACCAGATTCACTTTACCAATTGGTATGACATAACCGGTTACTTCAGTCTCACCAATAAAAAATTTTTTTTCTTCCATACATTCTTCCATACATTTTATTTGACAGTGAAAGATAAGATGCATTGTGAACCTGAAAGTTCTGCTGGATAAATAAAAGCGGAAATATATATTAAAATTATCTTCTCCAGCCCCGGACTCAATTGCACTCAGCAGGATCTTTCAGATGTGGCCTGTTATCTGCTGTTCATCTTGATATAGACTAAGGTATTATTAATCAATAAGATGCGATGTATCTCATTTGCAGGATCAGGCATTTATCAGAATCAGCGATATTGCAGAGATAACCTATGTGTAGAAACAGATCTCACTCAGGAGGCCATATGGAGATTATACGGGCCGGATGAGATCATTTTATGTCTTTCAGATCCATCAGGGGCCAGAATAGCATCAGATCTCGATGGAAGAAAGATCCCTTTAAAAAAACTATGGATACCTTTCGGTACAGATGAAAAACAACTCTATGAGATTTTTTCAACAATTTGCGGGGTTGTAATACGGGGAGAGGAGATACTCTTCGAGATCACCGCAGGTTATCATTCCCTTCCCTTTATCACCCTGGTCGCATCATCATACCTTCATTCTGTAATGCAGGTTACTATCACAGGGATTGTCTATGCTCCCGGACCTGGTGACGATGGTTTCTGCCGGTTTGTGGATCTGAAACCCATAATGAATATTCTGAACTGGATAAAAAGTGTCAATGCCTTAACAGATTATCTTGATGCAGAGCCAATTATTGGGCTTCTATCCAGCCTACAGACAGAAATTCATCGCAGCGGTAAATATCCTGATCCACCTGTAAGGCTGACCGGCTGGTCCACACTGCTTGGTAAGTTCTGTGACAGCATACAACTTGCAAGGCCTGTCGACGCCATGTATGCGGCATACGGAATAACCCGGGAAGCAGAGACAGTACGAAAAGAACTCCACATGTATGCCCCTTCATTGGTTCCAGTTATAAATGAAATATCAGTAATTACAGGTCTCGCTGCAGAACCCGAAGTATCAGGCTGCTCTTATGAATATGTTAGAAAACAGGTACGACTTATTGATTACCAGATTGAAAAAGGTCTCTATCTTCAGGCAGTCACTCTGGGTCGTGAGGTTCTGATTACACTCCTTATGATTAAAACCGGCTTTGGAATGGAATGGAAAGATACAGATTTAAGGCATGAATTTTCAAGGACTCTTACCGGGGGAGCACTTTCTCTTCAGAAGAAGGAATATAAATTAACCGAATATTCTTCAGAAATCTCTGGGATAAAATCATGGAAGGAAATGGTTATGATATGGATAAAAATATCAGAACTTAGAAATAATCTTGCCCATTGCGGGATGACACGAAGAAATGACAGTGTCAAATCCCTTAAAATCCGTACAAAGGAGATCCTTCCCAATATTGAGCGTTTTATGGAACTTTGTGAAAATGAGTAGGGAGAGTTACTTCAGATCTTTGAACTGAGGCATTGTAGCCCGAATCTCTTTTCCTACCTCTTCGATAAGATGCTCTTCATCTTCTCTGGTCAGGGCATTAAAGACCGGGCGATTAACCATATTCTCAAGCATCCACTCTTTTGCAAATTCACCACTCTGGATCTCCCTTAAGATCTCCTCCATCGCCTCGTATGATGCGGGTCCGATTACCCTCCGGCCACGGGTCAGATCACCAAATTGTGCCGTATTAGAGATAGCATTGCGCATTTTGGTAAAACCGCCTTCGTATATTAGATCAACTATTAATTTGGTTTCATGTAATACTTCAAGATATGCCATTTCAGGGGCATATCCGGCCTCTACCAGGGTTTCAAACCCGGCCCTGATTAATGATGTCATTCCACCACATAACACAGCCTGTTCCCCGAAGAGATCTGTTTCGGTCTCCTCACGGAAAGTCGTTTCAAAGACTACTGCACGGGTTGCACCAATCCCTTTAGCATATGCAAGGGCAAGTTTTCTTCCATTTCCAGAGACATCCTGATGAATAGCTATTAAAGCCGGAACTCCTTTCCCTTCTGTATAGGTTCTCCTTACCATATGCCCCGGACCTTTGGGTGCTACCATCACGACATCCACATCCGAAGGGGGCATAATCTGGCCGAAATGGATGTTAAATCCGTGTGAAAACATAAGAGTCTTACCACTGGTAAGCCCTGCCGCTATCTGGTTTTTATAAACAGCACCCTGAGTCTCATCAGGAATTAGGATCTGAATTACATCTGCACGCTTAGCAGCTTCATCAACATCCATAACCTCAAAACCTTCTTTTGTTGCAAGGTCCCGGCTTTTCCCAGGCCTTATGCCAATAATTACCTTAAGTCCGCTGTCTTTCAGATTTAAGGCCTGGCCTCTTCCCTGTGATCCATATCCTATGACTGCTATCGTCTTTGATGAGATGGCAGACATATCTGCATCATTATCATAATATTTCTGAAGCATGATTCATCTCCTGTTTGTTCTTGTCAAAATGTTTGGGGTTATTCATTATCTTTGTATCTTATGCAGGATACAAAAATATCCCGTAATACATATGATCTGATAACTGGTGCAATTCCGCGCATGATCTGCACCAAGGAATTACTGCGAAAAGGCCATAGTAATTATCAACCAGTGCAGCATGATTCATATATGGTAGGAACATGCAGTACGAGATAAAATACAAACCGTCATATGCATTACTTGAAGTAACCCTGGCACCGGGGGAATCAATTACTGCAGAGGCCGGTTCAATGGCCTGGATGCAACCTGTGGTTGAGGTCCATACACATATGCGTAAGAAAGGACTTTTGGGAACAATAAGTATGGCCCTTATAGGAGGGCAGTCTTTCTTTGTAAATGAGTTTACCGCCACCTCCGGTGCAGGGAAAGCTGCATTTTCCGCCGCACCCCTGGGTGATGTGGATACCCTGAATGTTACAGCAGACAAGGGATATATCATTCAAAAGTCTGCCTACATCGCATCTGAAAAGAGAGTAAACCTGGATATTGAGTGGCAGGGTTTTTCTAAGGGTCTTTTCGGGCAGGGTCTTTTCATGATTAAGGTATCAGGAGAAGGACTGCTCTTCATCAACACATTTGGAGCGATTGATAAACATATTCTTTCAGAAGGAGAGCATCTGATTGTAGATAACTTCCATCTCGTGGCATTCAGCGACAGTTGCCAGTACCGGGTAACGAAGTTCGGAGGATGGAAAGAGACCATTCTTAGTGGGGAATTTCTTGTAACAGACATTACCGGCCCGGGAGAGGTTTATATCCAGACAAAAAATATCAGGGAGATGGCTGACTGGATCTGGACACTGATCGAACCCAGGGTTCAGGCAAAAGCCCGTTAATTTTCTGGAGTGACGGAAAGCCAATCCGGTGGGCATAGTGCACCATATTTGGATCACTTTATGCACCAATATTTAAATCCAATCTCTTTTTAATAGAAAAATTATAGGCTCTTAAAGACTTAGTTAGAGTGGGAGTGAAATCCTATGAGTGAGTGTTTTATTGGGCAATAAAAAAGTAAGATTTTTAGACACGACTCTCCGCGATGGAGAGCAGACACCGGGGGTATCCCTGGCCCCGGCAGAGAAACTGGAGATAGCCTGTGCATTATCTGATATCGGCATACATGTAATAGAGGCCGGATCGGCTGTTGCATCGGAAGGTGAGCGCGAAGCCATAAAGTTGATATCTGAGGCCGGTCTCTCATCCGAATGCTGCACTTATGTCAGAGCTTTGTCCCTGGATATCGATTACGCAGCGGATGCGGGTGCTGACTCAGTTCACCTGGTAATCCCTGTATCTGATCTGCATATTGAACGTAAAATGCAGAAGACACGAGAAGAGATCTTTGCAATGGCAATGAATGCCACAGAATATGCAAAAGAACGTGGACTTATCGTAGAACTATCTGGAGAAGATGCATCCAGGGCAGATCAGGAATTTTTAAGATCGGTTTTTTCAGCAGGGGTAGAGCATGGTGCTGACCGGTTATGTTTTTGTGATACTGTCGGATTGCTGACGCCTGAGGTTACGTCAGAGATAATCCCTCCCTTATGTATTGCACCTCTTAGTATACACTGTCATAATGACCTTGGGCTTGCACTAGCAAATACGCTGGCTGCATTAAAAGCAGGAGCTTCCTGTTGTCATGTAACAGTTAACGGACTTGGCGAGCGGGCTGGTAATACACCCTTTGAAGAGGTTGTAATGGCACTTGAGCACCTTTACAAGGTTAATACAGGGATCAATACTAGGAAGATATATCCTCTTTCATCCCTCGTTTCAAGACTTACCGGAGTTCCCTTCGCAACCAACAAACCGATTGTCGGGACTATGGCATTTACACATGAAAGCGGGATCCATGCTCACGGGCTCTTTCGCGACAGCAGAACCTATGAACCGATTGAACCTGAACTTGTTGGCAGGGTAAGGCGAATTGTCCTTGGTAAACATTCCGGTTCGGCATCAGTAAAATCAGCCCTGAGCGAACTTGGTTATTTACCTAATCCTCGCCAGCTTGAGGAGATTGTAAAACGGATCAAATCGCTTGGAGACGAAGGAAGAAGAGTGAGTGATACAGATGTCATGGCAATCGCTGATGTGGTTATGAGTCTGGAATGCAGACCTATCATTGCACTCAAGCAGTACACGGTTGTCAGCGGAACAAATGTCATTCCTACCGCTTCGGTTACGATGAAAGTGAATGACGAAGAAGTTATCGGGGCAGCAACAGGTACAGGACCTGTTGATGCAGCAATAAAAGTACTCCAGCAGTCTGTCGCAATTGCGGGAGATATTAAACTTGAAGAGTATCATGTCGATGCAATTACCGGGGGAGCCGATGCTATGGTTGATGTGACTGTAAAACTGCGCAAGGATGGAAGAGCCATAACATCCAGGGGAGCCAGAACTGATATTATCCAGGCAAGTGTTGAAGCAGTGCTGGCAGGGATGAATCGTCTGTTAAAGGGAGAATCATGAAAAGCGGAGCACAAATCCTGATTGAAGGGTTAAAGGAACAGGGAGTTGATCTCATCTTCGGATATCCCGGAGGAGTGGTTCTGCCAATTTATGATGAACTCTATGATGCAGATATCAGACACATTCTTGTCAGGCATGAGCAGGCTGCAATTCATGCAGCAGATGGATATGCCCGGGCAAGTGGAAAGACAGGTGTCTGTCTTGCCACTTCAGGACCTGGTGCCTGCAACCTTGTTACCGGACTTGCAACCGCATACATGGACTCAATTCCGGTGGTTGCCCTTACCGGACAGGTTCCCACCTCTCTTCTTGGAAATGATGCGTTCCAGGAATCAGACATCACCGGAATAACGCTTCCAGTTACCAAGCATAACTACCTGGTTCAGGATGCACGGGATCTAAAACGCATTATCAGGGAAGCTTTTCATATCGCAGGAACAGGAAGAAAAGGACCTGTACTAATTGATATTCCAAAGGATGTCAGTACTGCAATGGTTCCTGATGTCGATGGTCCTGACCAGCAACCAAGGCTCAGGGGATACAAGCCAACCTACCAGGGAAACGGGAGGATGATCCAGAAAGCAGTCGAACTGATGTTTCAGGCCGAACGTCCGGTTATTTACGCAGGAGGGGGAGTAATATCTGCCAATGCTTCTGCTGAACTGGTTACACTGGCAGATCGGATGTGTATGCCGGTTACAACCACAATGATGGGGCTAGGATGCATCCCTACAGATCACCCGCAAAACCTGGGGATGCTAGGTATGCATGGGACTGAGTATGCAAATTATGCCGTTACCGAATGTGATCTGCTCTTCTCAATAGGAGTCAGGTTTGACGATCGTGTTACCGGAAAGATAGAGACCTTTGCATCCGGAGCAAAAATAATTCACATCGATATTGATCCTGCAGAGATAGGGAAGAATAAACTGGCTGATGTCCCGATTGTTGGTGATGCAAAATGTGTACTCACTGATATACTAAAGAAAATTCCAGACATATGTCCCCATCCTGACTGGTCACAAAAGATCATCATGTGGAAAAAGAACCATCCCCTGTATTATCAGGACGACGGCAAACTTCATCCGCAATATGTCATCAGGACACTTGCAGAGATCCTTGGAGATAAAGGGATTATTGTAAGTGAAGTTGGTCAGAACCAGATGTGGACAGCCCAGTGGTTTAAATTTACCAGACCAAGGCAGTGGATCAGTTCTGGCGGGCTTGGAACAATGGGATTCGGATTTCCGGCATCCATGGGAGCTCAGGCTGCATATCCTGATCAGCCGGTTGTGGTCCTTGCTGGTGATGGTTCTTTTCAGATGAATATTCAGGAACTTGGAACGATAGCACAGTATAACATCCCGGTCAAAGTAATTATCCTCAATAATCGTTTCCTTGGGATGGTCAGGCAGTGGCAGCAACTCTTCTATGAGAAGCGTTATTCATATACAGAACTACCCGAAGTCAGTTTTGAGAATATAGCAAAGGCATACGGAGTAGAGGGTGCAACTATTACAAAAGCATCAGAAGTAGAAGGGGCAATAAGGAAAGCTCTGGAACATCCAGGTCCGTATGTAATTGATGTCAGAGTTGAACGTGAGGAGAATGTATTTCCTATGGTTCCTGCCGGAGCAAACATCAGTGAGATGATCGTCGGACATCATACACAGCACGAGGAGGATTAAGATGCCTGCACATATCTTTGGTGTTCTCGTTGAAGACAGTCCCGGTGTCCTCTCACGGGTAACCGGTCTGTTTTCGAGACGTGGATTTAATATCGAAAGTCTGGCTGTAGGTCACTGTGAGCAGGAAGGTACCAGCAGGATAACAATTGTAGCATCAGGGAACGATTCCCAGATAGAACAGGTAAAAAAGCAACTTAATAAACTGATAGAGGTTATCAGGGTTCTTGATATTACTGAATCAGAACATGTTGAACGTGAACTTGCCATGATTAAGGTAAAGGCCGAACCAGGTGCTTCCAGGTCAGAAGTTATGCAAATCGCCGGTATCTTCAGGGCAAAGATAATTGATGTCGGGAGTGAAACCCTGGTAATAGAAGTTACCGGTGACAGTGGCAAAATTGCAGCAATTGATGATATGCTTAAACCATACGGAATTATCGAACTAGTACGGACAGGAAAGATAGCACTTCAGCGGGGATCAGTTACAATCAGTTCAGGAAGATCGTAATTGGTAATGATAAATAATGATAAATATGGTCCCAAATAAAACTAACATGTATGGAACTGCTTGTATTCCTGATACTCTTCCCTCTACTGTTATCAGGACTCCTCGTATTTATTCGCAATGAGAAAACCAGAGGACTGGCGGTAATAATAGGAGCAGCCCTTGCCGGCATTGCCTCTCTTTTTGTTCTTGCTTCAAGTTTTACGGATAAAGCAACATATTACACCTTTCCAGTAGGATATTTGGGGCTTATCATCTTCATAGGTGATATTCTCATAAGTGGATACCTGGTCTTTGCATGTTTTAAAGCAAGACAATACCTGTCAACAGGTATTGTCATTCTCCAGCTTGTGCTCATAGGAATAGCAGAATTTTTAGCCCTTTCAGATCATTCACAGGTACATGATCTCTTAATAGATCAGTTCTCAGGAATAATGGCCGTAATAATTGGTGTCATTGGCGGACTAATCTGTGTTTATGCGCTTGGATATATGCGTGAATATCATGAAAGGCATCCAGAAAGATCAGATAACAGGGCAAAGTTCTTTGCTGTTCTTTTTCTCTTCCTTTCAGGTATGTTTGGAGTGGTATTTTCCAATAACCTTTTATGGCTGTACTTTTTCTGGGAGATAACCACCCTCTGTTCATATCTATTAATCAGGTATCCTGAAACTGATGAAGCTGTAAAGAATTCCTTCAAGGCATTACTGTACAATCTCGTTGGTGGATTGTTCATTCCAATTGCGATAATTTACACCATTCTAACAAATGGAACAGGATACATTGCGATAAATGAACTCATTTCAGCCGGTCCGGCAATTGCCTTGGTACCAGCAGGCCTGATTGCTATAGCAGGTCTTGCAAAATCAGCCCAGTTTCCATTTTCATCCTGGCTTGTAGGAGCAATGGTAGCTCCTACTCCCGTATCGGCTCTGCTTCATTCAAGTACCATGGTAAAGGCCGGGGTTTATGTGATAGCACGGTTTGCTCCGGTATTTGAAGGCCAGATGATTGGGATTATTATCGCTCTTATCGGTGGAATAACCTTCCTTGCAGCTTCATGTATTGCAGTATCCCAGAGTAATGCAAAGAAAGTACTCGCATATTCAACGATTGCAAACCTCGGATTAATTGTTGCCTGCTGCGGAGTAGGAACACCAGCAGCATTGTGGGCTGCCGTTCTTCTCATAATATTCCATGCGATAGCAAAATCACTCCTCTTCCTGTCGGTAGGGACTGTTGAGCATCAGATCGGAAGCAGAAATATTGAAGATATGACAGGCCTGGTCACCAGAATGCCACTGGTTACAATGATGATCCTGATAGGAATTTCAGGGATGTTTCTTGCCCCGTTTGGAATGCTGCTCTCAAAATGGGCATCACTCCATGCCTTTGTTGAAGCTGTTCCTCCATATGGCGTCCTGCTGGTAATAATTATCGCTTACGGCAGCGGAATTACAGCGTTTTTCTGGACAAAATGGATGGGTAAAATAATATCTGTTGGTGAACCAAAGACAGGGAATGAATCTCTCATCCCGAAAACAGAAAAATCCATATTATTTATCCTCACTTTACTTACAGTCCTCATCTGTTTCTGCTTCCCTGTTATCTCTTTGTACATTATAGAGCCCTGGCTTCTCTCAATTTATTCGTCCGTGACAACTATGCTCTCGCTTAGTAATATCGAGATAATGCTTATGATGCTCTTTCTGGTCCTGGTAATGCCGCTGTTACTTACCAGATTCAGAAGATCCGCCATACATGTCCCACGTTACCTTTGCGGACTTCCTGAAACAAGTAATGCCGTCTTCACTGGAAGCTGTGGTATAACCAGGGAGATAGCCCTCTCAAATTACTATCTTGAGAAGACATTCGGAGAAGAGAGATTATCGAGAATTAGTGTTGGGGCGGGATTATTGCTGATTATTATCCTTCTTAATATAATTATCATCAGGGGGGGACTATGAATCCGTTTATAGCAGCAGGAATCTTTATTATTCTCGCTCCTATCATAGGGATTCTTATTGCAGGGACTGACCGGATTATAACTGCCAGGATGCAGGGGCGTGTAGGTCCGCCAATTCTTCAGCCATGGTATGACATAAGGAAACTTTTTGAGAAGAGACAAGTAGCGGTATGGGGAGCACAGAATTTCTTCATCTTCTGTTATCTCATCTTCATGATATTTTCAGGAGCCCTCTTTTATGCAGGAGGAGATATACTGCTGGTGATTTTTGCCTTTACTCTGGCTCATGTTTTTATGATTCTCGGATGTTACGTTTCCTTCTCTCCTTATGCTCATGTCGGGGCTGAAAGAGAACTCATCCAGCTTATGGCAGTAGAACCCATGATAATTATCACAGCAATCGGGCTGTACCAGGTGAATGGGTCATTTTATGTGGGAGATATGTTAAATCATCCCGGACTGCCAGTGGTTCTTCTGCCAGGGGCACTTTTAGGGTTTATCTTTATACTTACCTTTAAACTGCGCAAATCACCCTTCGATCTTGCATCTTCGCATCATGCGCATCAGGAACTGGTAAAAGGTAGCACTACTGAGTTTTCAGGTTACACCCTGGCTATGATAGAACTCTCCCATCTCTATGAACTCATTGTAATGCTAGGATTTGTCTGGCTGTTCTTTGGAGATAACCTGATACTCTGTGTTATAGCAATAATTGTAATATTATTCCTGGAAATTCTGATAGACAACTGTACTTCAAGAGTGAGATGGCAGGATGCCCTGTCCAGTTCATGGTTTGTTACACTCGCCCTTGGTGCAGGGAATATCTTCGTACTCTCATTAATGTGATAATTATGACATATCTTCAAAAATCACCCTGGATAATACATTACGATGCCTCAAGTTGCAACGGTTGTGATATTGAGGTACTGGCATGCCTTACCCCGCTCTACGATGTGGAGAGATTTGGAATAATCAACACAGGCAACCCCAAACATGCCGATATTTTTGTTATTACCGGTGGAGTAAACGAGCTGAACAAGGAAGTAGTCAGGAATATCTATGAACAGATGCCACACCCAAAGGTAGTTGTTGCGATTGGGATCTGTGCCTGTTCTGGTGGTGTTTTCAGGGAATGTTATAATATTTCAGGGGGAGTTGCAACGGTAATTCCTGTGGATGTTTACGTTCCCGGATGTGCTGCAAGACCAGAATCAATAATCGACGGAATAGTACAGGCCCTTGGCATATTAGAACAGAAGAAACTAGGTATGAAAGCCGGAGTGGAGGAAGCGGTATGAAAGAGGATGAACAGACTATCAGGAACATTACAATGGATGAACTTATCTCATCCGTGCATGTATTTAAAGATGAAGGCTTTCGTCTGGTTCAGATAAGTAGTGCGAGAGAAGAGGATTCTTTTCAGGTAACATATACTTTCGACCGGGATCTTGCCCTTTCTCATGTAAGGCTTTTGGTCCCGCCTGATGCTGAGATCCCGAGTATATCAAAAATATATCTTGCAGCCTTTGTTTATGAGAATGAGATAGCAGATCTCTTCGGTTTATCTTTCTCCAGAATTGCAATAGATTATAAGGGAACGTTTATAAGGACAAGTATACTTCACCCGTTCGGTATGCAAAAACCTCCTGTTGTGACAAAAAAGGTGGAGGATTCAAATGAGTAAACAGATTATTGTTCCTTTTGGTCCCCAACATCCGGTTCTGCCTGAACCCATCCATCTGGACCTGGTTCTTGAGGACGAAAGAGTCATTGAAGCCATTCCTTCAATAGGATATGTTCACCGGGGACTGGAGAAACTGATAGAAAAGCGTGATTACAAGGACTATGTGTTCATAGCCGAGAGAATATGCGGGATATGCAGTTTTATCCATAGTGCAACCTATTGCGAGGCAATAGAAGAGGTAATGAAGGTTGAAGTTCCCAGAAGGGCAACCTTTCTCAGGACTATCTGGTCTGAATGTTCACGTATGCACAGTCATCTGCTTTGGATGGGCTGTTTTGCAGATTCCATGGGGTATGAAAATCTCTTTATGAACTCATGGAGGATTCGCGAAAAGATACTGGATATACTTGAGAGAACAACCGGGGGCAGGGTAATACAGGGAGTCTGCAGAGTCGGGGGTGTAAGCCGTGATATCCAGAAGGAAGAACTTGATAAAATTTCGGGCGATCTTAATGAGCTTATTCCCGACCTTAAGGAACTCACCAGAGTATTTGAGGAAGATGCCACTGTCCAGATGAGAACAAAAGGTATTGGACTTCTTCCAAAGGATAAAGCATGGGAACTTGGAGCAGTGGGACCGGTTATCAGGGGCAGTGGTATATCAGTCGATACCAGGCTGACAGGGTACGGAGCTTATGGAGAACTTGATTTTAAACCGGTAGTAAAAAATGAATGCGATTGTTATGCCAGGTGTCTTGTCAGAGCGGAAGAGTTGTTTACTTCGATAGATCTCATACAGCAGGCCATTGATCAGATTCCAGGTGGAGATGTAAAGATACCTGTGAAAGGAAACCCGTGTGGAGAGTTCTTTGCCAGAGCAGAACAGCCAAGAGGAGAGGTTATCCATTATGTCAAGGCTAATGGTAAGAAGAATCTCGTAAGGCACAGGGTTCGAACCCCTACTCTTGCAAATATAGCCCCGCTTGTTACAATGCTCGCCGGATGCGAACTTGCTGATGTTCCGGTGATTGTGTTGACTATTGATCCTTGTATCGGTTGTATGGAGCGGTGAAAAGATGAAAGCAGGAATTAATGCATTAACAGCCATTAAAGCGATGATTAAAGGTCCGGTTACAAGAAGATATCCATATGTCCCTGCAAATGTCACCCAGGCTACAAGAGGGCAGCTCACTCTGGATATTGATAAATGCATATTCTGCGGACTATGCCGGATGCACTGTCCTGCAGGTGCTATTGAAGTAAGCAAACCTGACAGAACATGGCAGGTGGATCAGTTCAGATGCGTAATATGCGGTTGTTGTGTAGATTATTGTCCTAAGAACTGTATGAAGATTGAGCAAACATATCTGACCCCTTCAAAAGAGAGAATTATACTAAAATTTACCGGAGCACCAGTTCAGGAGATTTCGGATCAGTCACCGGAGCAATCATAAGAAAATCTGAAATACACGATACTCCGGTTTTATATTTCTTCACATAACAGAAGAAAATGATTATTTCAGCATCTTCTCTTTTTTCTTCCTTTCTATCTTTTGTTTCACCTTTTTCAGTCGAAAAATATCTTCTCGTTCCCTCTCCTCGATACTGTACCGGATATATTTTGCCTCTTCTTTAAGTTCAGGAATTATTATCTGTTCTAGGGCATTCACCCTTCGACGATTCATCTGGATCTCATTACCAAGTCTCCGGACAGCAGTTTCAGTCTCTGCAAGTCTGATAATCATATCGATCTCGCTCTCAAACTTCTCAGCAGTCTCGTTAACCCTGCTACTTATGCCAATGGGACCATACCCACGTTCCATGATGGAAATGGCAACACTCTTCTTTTGAATAACCGGAACTGGAACGCCCATAATATTTTTACCGGACATATCCACCAGAATCTGACGCCTGGTTGCATATGATGCAGACTTGACAGCCACAGAATCATCGACTGCCTTTGCAATAACCAGGGACATATCTGCTTTTACGGAAAGTTTCTCCAGTTCTTCCCTTGATTCTGAAAAGTGGACCATTATCTTAAAAAACTCCTGAATTAATGCCTCCATCTTCTCTTTCAACAGATCCCTACCCTGCTCTGCTAGTTTTATCTGCGACCGCTTTTTTATCAGTTCCATCCTCGTAGGATGTACCTGTTCCATTTTATACTCCGGATATAACTGATGAACGATATTTTTCGATGAAACCGCGTTTAATCCGTTTCAATTCCTCGTCAGGAAGAATGCCGAAAAGTTCCCATGCAATCAGGAGCGTAGACTCAATATCCCGTTCGGCATTTCCCTGAGATATGAAACGTTTCTCAAAAAGATCTGCAAATTTGAGATATTTCTGATCAAGTTCAGAAAGGGCCTCTTCACCTACTATCGCCACTAATCTTCGCAAATCTCTTCCATAAGCATATGACGCATATAACTGATCAGCGACATTTCGATGATCCTCCCTGGTTTTACCCTCTCCGATTCCAAGATTCATGATCCTTGAGAGGCATGGCAATGCATCAATCGGAGGATTAATTCCTTTCCGGTAGAGATCCCTGGAAAGAACGATCTGCCCTTCTGTAATATATCCGGTAAGATCAGGGACTGGATGAGTAATGTCATCGTCAGGCATGGTAAGAATTGGAATCTGGGTGATGGATCCTTTACAACCCTTAATTCTTCCTGCCCTTTCATATATGGTTGCAAGATCTGTGTACATATATCCGGGATACCCTCTCCTCCCAGGTATTTCTTCTCTTGCGGTTGAGATCTCACGAAGAGCATCACAATAATTTGTCATATCGGTAAGAATGACCAGAACATGCAGATTATGCGTGTAGGCTAAAAATTCAGCAGCCGTGAGAGCACAGCGTGGAGTGGCAATCCTCTCTATTGTAGGATCATCTGCAAGATTGAGGAAAAATACCACACGCTCTAGAGCACCGCTCTCCTCAAACTTGTTCATGAAAAATGCCGCCTCTTTGTAGGTTATTCCCATGGCGGCAAAAACAACAGCAAATTTTTCTCCCTCTCCAAGTACCCTGGCCTGACCTGCTATCTGTGCTGCAAGCTGATTTGCGGGAAGTCCGGCACCTGAGAAGATTGGAAGCTTCTGACCCCTCACAAGTGTATTAAGTGCGTCGATTGCAGAAATGCCAGTCTGGATAAACTCAGCAGGTTTCTCTCTTGAGTATGGATTAATTGGCAATCCTGCGATATCCAGTCTTGCTTCAGGAATTATGGCAGGACCTCCGTCACGTGGCCTTCCCACCCCATCAAGAACTCTTCCAAGCATGTCGTAGGATACATCAAGATAAGGAGACTGACCAGTAAACCTTACCTTTGTCTGATCACTATCAACTCCCCTGGTCCCTTCGAATATCTGAACAATAGCCATATCCTTGGATATATCCAGAATCTGACCCGTCCTTTCTTCTCCGTCCGGAAGAGAGATCTTCGCGGTCTCGCCAAAGGATATCTTCTTTGGCCTTTTGATAAAGATCAGCGGGCCTGAAACATAATTTACTGTCTGATACTCAACGGTTACTAACCTGCCATGCTGCATGTCTGCACCTCCAGTACTTCACTCTGTTCCCATACAGCATCCGAAAGGATCTTTATTGCATTGATATCACTCAGTTCCTTCATACGTGCTATCTCGTTCCTGGCCGGGATCTTAAGAAGTGACATAAGAGGAACATTCCGTTTCATCGCTGCACTTATTGCATCATAATACCAGATGATAACCCTGAGCATCCAGTACTGCTTTTCCAGTGGACAATACGAGTCATCTTCACTAAATGCGCTCTGCTGGAGAAAATCTTCACGGATTATCCTTGCAATCTCAAGTATTGCCTTTTCTTTGTCAGGTAAGGCATCAGGGCCTACAAGTTGAACAATCTCATTCAGTTCCACCTCTTTCTGAAGGATATACATAGCCCTCCCTCTTAAATTTCTCCAGTCACCGGCAACATTTTCTGAAAACCACTTTTCAACATCCTCAAGATAAAGTGAATAACTTCTTATCCAGTTTACTGATGGATAATGCCTGCGATATGCAAGATTTGCATCCAGGGCCCAGAAGGTCCCGGCAATGCGAAGAGTGTTTTGGGTAATTGGCTCAGAAAAATCTCCTCCAGGAGGTGATACTGCACCAATAATCGTAATTGATCCTTTCCTCTCCCCGTTGCCAAGACAGATAACCCGCCCGGCTCTTTCATAGAAAGCAGCCAGCCGGGTTGCAAGGTAGGCCGGATATCCTTCTTCTCCTGGCATCTCTTCCAGCCTTCCTGATACTTCACGAAGGGCTTCTCCCCAGCGGGAAGTTGAATCAGCAAGTAAAGCCACATCGTAGCCCATATCGCGGTAATACTCTGCAAGGGTAATTCCGGTATAAATTGAAGCTTCCCGGGCTGCTACCGGCATATTGGATGTGTTGGCTATCATTATCGTCCGTTCAATAAGGGGATAACCTGTCGAAGGATCGATAAGTTCGGGAAAATCCGCAAGTACATCTGTCATCTCATTTCCCCGTTCACCACATCCGATATATACCACGATCTGTGTGTCAGCCCATTTCGCAAGTGTCTGTTCTGATACTGTCTTTCCTGTCCCAAACCCGCCGGGAATCATTGCAGTCCCACCTTTTACAAGTGGAAACATAGAATCAAAGATCCTCTGGCCGGTAAGAAGGGGGACTTCAGGATCAAGTCGTTTATTAAATGGCCTTCCTTTTCTTACCGGCCAGTTCTGAAGCATTGTAATGGTTTTACCATTATCAAGGGTGCAGATTGTATCTAATACTGTATATTCACCCTTTTCAACCGTTTTGATTGTACCGGAAATATCGGGAGGGACCATAATTTTATGAATTATGTGAAATTCGTTAACTATCCCTAAACAGTCTCCGGGACGAACCTGATCGCCTTCTTTTACTTCAGGGACAAACATCCATTTTCTCGTTCTGTCAAGACCGGGAGCCATAATCCCCCGTTTTATGTAATTACCACTCTTTTCATACAGAACGGGAAGGGGACGCTGTACACCGTCGTATATTGATGAAAGAAGACCGGGGCCTAGTTCTACTGAGAGGGGAAGTCCAGTATTTTTTACCGGCTCATTTAATAATAGCCCGTTAGTATCTTCATAAACCTGGATTACAGCCTCATCGCCTTCAAGCCTGATAATCTCACCAGGAAGTTCTGCATCTCCTACATAAACCACATCATACATCCGTGATCCTTTCATATCTTCAGCTGTAATTACCGGTCCGGAAATCCTTGATATCTTTCCTATTATCATATCAGCTCCTCATCACCACATTATATCCGATGGCTCTCCTGAGTAGTTTCTCAACATAACCCTGAGATCTTTCCTTTTCTCTCGGGGCAGGAATAGGAATCACTATCGGATGAAAACAACGTTCAATCTTTTCGTAAATTTTTTTATCAATATCAGCCAGAAAATCCTCCCGAATAGCAATTATACCGGCATCCTCGCTACCTATCACATCTGAGAACTTAACCGCCGCCTCTTTTGGGTTATCCGCTTCTAATACCTCAGCCCCGGCAAGACGATAACCTGTTGCAGAGTCAGAATCAGTAATGACAATAAGTCTATACATAAACCATCTCGGCTTCCATCTCTTCCGGAGGGAAATATGCATCTTTACATCTTGCAATAATCCGAAGATTCATTACTTCAGTATATTTTGCCCAAAGGTATCCGATTACGACGGTTACTGACAGAGGATCTCCCCGATACAGTTTTACAGCATTTTTTATAAGGTAATTATCAAGAAGGTGTTCATAAAAAGAGATCTTCACTTCCTCTTCTACCGACCTTTCAGAATCCATAACAAACCGGTATCTGGTCTGATGCAGATAATCAATGATTTCAGGGATTGTCTTCAGATTAAGCAATACAAGTGCCGTTTTTTCATCAATGATATCCCCTCCTTTTAAGATTACTGTTAATGCAACTTCAGGATCAACCCTGTCCCGGACCATCATCATAATTGTTTTAAGGTTGATAAGATCGATTTCTTTGGAGATCAGATTACGGATTATCTTATCGTCATGAGATTTTCCTTTTACAAGGACCAAAGAGTGTTCGTAATAATACTTGTCAAGAGCATTCTCCAGAATAACGAGATCGCCTTTAGAGGCATAATCCGGAAAAACCTGTATCAGGGGAACGGCATACTCTTCCTCCCATGTTGCAAGGAGATCGATGACAGAACGGACATTTGGCTGGTTTATCAACTCAGTCAGAAGGGCCTTATCAAATCTGCCTGCGGGGACCAGACATTCCTGGATCTCTTGAGGGGATATCTGAATCTGTTTTCCTCGCAATATGGTTTTAAGGTTATGAACATCCCAATGGGAAGAAAAGATCCCGACATATTTTTCTCCCGGCTCTCCATTGAGAAGTGTACTAATTTTTCTGATTGTTCTGACCAGGTTATGTCTTAGTGCCTCTTCGATAGCAGATAATCCTGATTTTGTAACAAGTGCTCTCTCAATATCTTCGTGGTAGGGTGTATCATCCATTGCCTTGATAAAACTACTGATATCCGGCTTTAATATCAATGCACTATATACTCCTTTTGTAAGGAGTCGTGAATACATCCCCTTCACCCTGGCATTAACGTACTCATTATCCATCAGGTTCTCCAAACAATATTGAGTTGATCTCCATACCACATGCTTCCCGAATGGCACTTACTCTGGAATCCATGTTATTGTGGGCAACCAGCCTACCATCAGAACAGACTGCGTAAAGTCCAAAGGGAGTAGAAAAGTCCTCTTCAACCTTACAGGAAAGATCGAAATCAAGTAAAATCTTCCTGCATACCTCTTTATCAGCAGGGTCGATATGCAGGGTCACATCTTCATCAGGGAGTGCACTAATAATATCCTGGATCAGACATGAATAGAGGACTGTATAATCAGAACGCATTCTGATGTTTTCAAGTTCCTTAAGCCCTTCAACAAACGCCCGGTTGATAATATCCTCCTTGATTTGAGATATCTCGTATTTGACATCCTGATGTGCCCTGAAAATCTGACGGTTTGATTCCATCAATAATGTCTGTCTTGCTTTTTCAAGGTACTGGCTGCGTATGGCCGTTGACTCTGTCTCCGCCTTTTGTAGGATTTCATCAATCTCAAGTTCAGTATTGCGAATAATCTCCTTGTTTTTTTCATCCGCTGCTGTTTCAATGGATTTTATCAGGTCTTCATATGCCATAAACTGCAGAACTCCTCTTTAATTCCGGTATGAACTACTTAACCATGATAATTATCATGGCAGCTACAACAAAGCCCAGGATAACCAATGTTTCGGGAATTGCTTCAAGGACTATCATAATCCCTGATGTTTCTGGTTTTTCTGCAATAGTGCCTGCACCAGCGGCTCCAATTCTTGACTGAGCTATACCTGTTGCGATTGCACCTGCAGCGAAAGCAATCGCAGCACCAATAGGAACTTCCCATCCAGTCATAATTTCTCAACGATGATGTACAGTGACTAGAGATATAGTTTTCGTTCTATGAAAAAAGGTATTAAGTAAATTTAGGTTCGTTCTCTGCCAAAAGGGTTATAAGGTACACCTCCACCTTTATAAAATTTTGAGAAGAATTCAACGACATGAAGCCTTACAGAATGAATAGACGGGCTGAACATGGCAAGCATAATATTTAAGGTATGAAGAAGAATAGCGACAACTACTCCGAGAATTAATATGCCCATCTCATCTGCAAGCTGGTTTGCAACTATTGCAAGTACAACAGAAGCAAGCCCAATTGCCATAAGACGGGCGTAAGACATGATATTTCCAAGAGTTCCCATGATTTCTATCACCCCCATCATTCCTCCTCCATAAATCAGGCATCCTATTGAGACGAGGGTTAATAACGCTATAAATATCAAGTATGATTCTGGAACCTGTTCAGCAAAAAATAAAATAAACAGAATAATACCGGATACAGTACCCATCATACCCAGTTTTTCTAAAATATGCTTTGGATGGTGATGTCTCACGGCATTATATATCCCCAGGGAAAGCCCCAGATACACATGGAATACGCCAATCCCAATTGTCAGAATAAGTAATGGAATAATAGATTCCATTCTGTTCCAAGTTATCCCAAAGAGAGTCAGTGGCTCAAGCCAACCCATATGCTCCCCGAAATCCCCAAAAAATTCTCCGAAAATGTACCCGAATATTATTGTCGGAATAGATGAAATAATAAGAATACTTGTAATTTGAGAGAGCCAGCGGATTTTTCTGAAATAATAGTGAATTAACAGGCTAAACACTAAAATAACAATCCCATATCCGATATCCCCGACAATAAGCCCAAAAAACAGGGGAAAAAATATTGCCAATATTGGTGTCGGATCAAATTCCCTATACATCGGAGGCTTTACAATAAGCATAAAGAATTCAAATGGTTTTACCCAAAATGGATTGTCGAAAAATACAGGTGCTTCTTCAAGCTTTTTATTATCATCAGGCTGGACTTTTACTACTACCTTATCGCCAAATTTATCAGACAACCGCCTAATAGTTTTATTGATAAATTTTCTTGGGATCCATCCTGACACAATGAAAGTATAATCAGTCTGGCCGAATTTCTTATATGAAGAAATCTCCTCAAATCTTTGTGCCAGAAGATATTCCAGATCCTGGAGTCTTTTTAAATATTTTGAGGATATATCTGTTATTTTTTGATTTATCTCCTCAATCTCATTTAAAATCTTTTTCATATCCTCGTCTATCAGGAAAAGTGCCTCATTTAGTGGCATGTTTGTATATTCCTGAGGAATTCTGACTTCATTTACATTTTTTGAATATAAAAAATCATGCACCTTAGTTGCATACCGTTTGTTGAAGACACAGATTACTGCAATATTCTTCTCATCAAGATCTGCACTGATAAATTCAAACTGGTTATGCGTTATTTCTGATAGGAATGGTTTAATTACCTGTAATACTGATTCAAACTCTTTAAGGATTATAAGGATTGTAACCTCAAATCCTTCCAGTCGCGGCAGATGCGCTTCAAGGGGTGAGATCTTCTGGATTATCTTTTTATATCGTGAAAGTGTATTTTTTGAAACTTCCAATTCTAATTTTCTTGCTTCAAGTGTTTTTAATTCCAATTCTATCTCTTCGGATATTTCCAATCCTTCATCTGTGACTTCATCCCATGTTAAATCAGAATAGTCCACTGAACCCTTTAACGAAATATTTTTAGTATGATTTCCCTGAGATAGAACTGAAATAAACCCTCTAAGCTTAATCAGGAGAGAGGAAATATCATCAGTATTATATACTTCCATTGGTAAAACAGGAACATCTATTGAATATTCCTTTACTACATCCTCCAGATGAAGAGTTCCCGCTTCGTAGAGCTCATCGATAATACCCATATAGTCCGACTTTGGACCCACAACAAGGATTCTCTTCATCTTTTGCAGCATATTTACCCCTTGATAATAATTTCTGCTATTCTATCGGCAGCCTTTTTTATATTTTTTTCACCTTTTTGACGTATTTTTTCTTCTTCTGCTTTACCGGTCTTAATTATTCTTTCTATTTGAGCTGCAAGTTCTTTATAGCCTTTTTCAAGGTACACAGCTTCCTCTAATGCCCCTTCCTTTTCTGCATCGCCTATGATCTTTCTTGCCCTTTCTCTGGCATCATGTATTTTTTTTTCTGCCTCACGACAAATATCGTAATATTGTTCCTTCAGTTCTACCTCTTTCCTGGAGATCTGATTCAATAATGAATGTTCAGGTTCCATAATTATCATTCAAAGCCCATATTTCTTTTTCAATTTTATGGTTACCCCATATTCAGGGGTTTCTTCATGATTCTTCTGGCAGGGCGGGCGACTGGCTGCTTCATTGATCCTCTCTTCACATCTTTTCATTGCGGCCTTCTTTAATTCAAGAATTTTTTTCATATCAGGTATAACCATTAGAACCACCCCCCTTATGGTATGTCCTAGTCGGTTTTTTACTAGATATAGTTTTCTCTTAAAATTCGAAGAATCGGATGCATGAGTAATTTGATCGAAAACTAAGTAAGAAAACCTATGTATCTCTAAATGATTTAATACGCAATTAAGAGCAAAAATATATTAGTAATGGTTACATCCAAAGAGTATCTTAATCAGCTTCGTTTTTTCGTAAAAGGATACGAGTATTATCTGGTTTTCCTTTTTGTAATAGCCTTAATTATCGGGCTTATCGATGCAGGAAGTATTGCACTATTATATCCTATGCTCTCGGTAGGCTTTCAGATTACTGCTGAATCCATTCCTCTATACGGTTTAATCGAAAGTATCAGTTCAAAGATCCCGATTGGTTCACAGTTTGTTCATCTCGGCATACTCTTTGTAATTCTAACAGGAACATCACTTTGTCTACAACTGATATACTGGAAGATAGCCTTTATCTTCCAGCGTGAAATGATCATCAATACGAAAAAGGCGATATTTACTAAAATAAATTCAAATGATTATAAGTTTTTCGTAGATACCAGGCAGGGTGATTTGATTAACCTCTTTAACCAGAGTCCATATTATGTTCAGCAGACATACGACAGGATTCTAAGTTTATGTACGGATCTTATTACATCTATACTGGTAATTGCAATGCTGTTTCTGATATCTCCAGGAGGTTTGGTCCTGGTCATAATCGGGGGTGGAATCTTTTATCTTTTCATTAATTTAATTGGAAAAAGTGTATCTGAAAAACTTGGGAATCTCCAGATAGCATCGGGCCAGTCAGAAAATAAAGTGATTAATGAGTTTATAACCGGGATTAAACCAATAAGGGCATTAAATGCTTCAGATTACTGGGGCATACAGTATGTTGAGGCTTTAAAGGTCTACTGGGATCGTTTTGCAGAGTTAATGTTTATCCAGAGGATTCCAATAATTGCCATAAATTCATTATTTTACATCACTTTGGGAGTAATCGTACTGCTTCTCTATATCTATTATGCAGATAATTTCCTTGCCATAATACCTATTCTTGGGACATTTGCAGCGGGAATGATGAAGATACTGCCAAAATTTATGAACATGGGTACATATAAACTCGAACTAAAAAATTTTTCTCCCCATATTTCTGTTATTTATTCAACCCTTAATGAAAACAGGTACCATAATTTATCTAATGGGAAGCAAATCTGCAACGAGATTAAGTCGGATATTATCCTTGATGATATCAGTTTCTCATATGGACATGTAAAAGTCCTTCATCAGATTTCAATGCGGATAAAAAACGGATCCATGACGGCACTAGTAGGGCCTTCAGGTTCAGGGAAATCAACGATATCAACTCTTCTCCTGCGATTATATGATCCAGGATCCGGAAAAATTATAGTAAATGGAAAAGATCTGAAAGAGTATGACGTAGATACCTATCGTGATATTGTTGGTTATGTGAGCCAGGAACCTTTTGTATTTAACACAAGCATAAGGGAGAATATTCTTTTTGGTGGAAATTTTACTGATAGTGAAGTAATCGAGGCTGCAAAACTGGCACATGCCCATGATTTTATCCTGGGATTACCTAGTGGATATGATACATTAGTCGGTGATCAGGGTGTGACTCTATCCGGCGGAGAGAAACAGAGGATAGTAATTGCAAGGGCGATGATACGCCGGCCTGAGTTATTGATATTGGATGAAGCAACCAGTGCTCTGGATAATATTTCTGAGAGTGCTGTGCAGAAAGCAATTGATGAGGTTGCAAAAGAGTGTACTACTCTTGTTATTGCGCATCGTCTAACAACGATAAAAAATGCGAATAATATCGTGGTTATTGAGAAGGGTAGGATAGTCGAGGAAGGAACACACGATGAGTTAATGGAAAGAAAAGGGAAGTATGCTGAGATGAGTAATGTGAAAGACCAGTAATCACGTGAATATTAATATCTTAATTTCGGACAGAAAATATCCGGAAAAAACTGTCAGGGTTATAATGTTACCCATCTGACTGCAGGAAGTAGTAATACTATGCCTTCAAAAACCGGATATTGCCAGATTATGGTTTCCCTTTTTAATTGTGATGAGTAAGGAATTATATAATCGTGATTTCCGGGTGGTTCCAGACCCGGCAGAGTCCCCATTCCGATGGGTACTCCTGATCGGGGCCTCGTGAAGGTACATATGGATCAGGGACAAAATGTCAGCAAACCTGGCTGGTAAATAGACAATCCCGATATGGGGAAAAGCCAGGTTACCTAAGTTACCTGATTTCGTTGATCTGGTCTGCGAGTTCCTCGTTTGCCCAGTCTTTTAGTGACATGAGGAGCGGTATGACAGTCTGTCCTCGCGCTGTCAGGGAATACTCAACGCGGGGGGGCATACCAGGATAATCAATTCGGGAAACCAGGCGATCTTCTTCGAGAGCCCTGAGCTGCCGGGTGAGCATTTTCTGAGAGATATTTGGTAGTTTTTCCTGAATTTCCCCGAAACGGAGTGGGGCGTCCTTAATTTTCCAGAGAATAAGCGGTTTCCATTTCCCTCCGATCACGTCCATTGCTGCCTCGACCGAACAGACATACATCCGTTTTTTATTCATATACCGGTATTCCGGGTGCCGATATGTTAACTGTTGTGTTTTGTTTTTTTGACTGGTTTTCGGATAAGATTCCGATAATCAAACTGCAGGGCCGGCAGAGCCGGAAAAAAACCTTATCCTGGAAAAATGCCGGAACTACTTCCCCCGGAAACAAAAGGATAATGTACGGAGCAACAGGTTAATTACCAGTCGTTATATTCACTTTTTGGATAAACCGAACAGTAATACTGGTTTATAGGTATCATAAAAGACCTCACTACTCCTTATAATAAATCCGGTATTCTGCTATCAACAAATAATGTGGAAGTGATATTATGGATATGATGACAGGGTTACCCCTGTTCAGTGAGATCGGGAGGAGTCCCCGCATTTGAAGATAATTTTTGCTGTGAGAGCGGAATTCCACCCACACCGATAGACTCAGTTGGATACTCCCGTACATAGACAAAAAACGCGGATTGTGGCAGGTTTGTTATATCTGACGCGATTTTTGTCAGTTTTTGGATTAATTCAGCTTTTATTTCAGGGCTTACTGGCCAAAGATCAATCGTAATTACAGGCATTATATTACCTCAGCTCTTTTTAAACTCGCGGAGATAAATAGGGATCAGGGACAAAAATGTCAGCAAGCCCGCCGGCAAAACAACCGATCCCGGTCAGACCAGTGGTATGGATTTGAACTGCCCGGGTATGATGTCCTAGTACTTATATAGTTAGAAACATTACGATGAGATCTTCCGGTTTCATATCCAGGAATATGACATTTCACGACTTTGTGAAATACAGGGTGAAAATATGATCAGAGAGATGGACGGTAATTTCTTATCAGCGCAACGGTGATAAACAGGATTGCCGTCCTGGTGGTAAATTCTAATCAGGAGGGAGATGGATTGGTAACAATAGATCCGATTGCTCTCAAGGCTCCCTTTATAGATCACATCAATCATAAATCCGGGCTTTTAAAGTGGGCTTATGATTCATTGCTTAAATAAATACAAAGAGAGATGTTGTTGTGCATACTTATGCATAATATGTGGAGCGGTTAATCAGGTCATTCCGATTTCCCTTATGTCGATTCAACCCTTTCCAGGTGATTTGTCCGATAAATTTTTTTTATCAAGTAACATATTCCGGATAACCTCGTCAGTTCCAATTATTAGAATTCTTCTATTAAATTTAAAGAGACCCTTTTACGATTTTAACCATCAGAGATTTATCCCATCTGATTAATGTTGTATTATGGTAACAGGAACTGAAACCCCACCAGTCAGGGAAGATCTAATCCAAATTGTCTCTCTGATCATCATCGCCATCACACTGATTTTTTATTCAGATATTACCACACCGCTCGGCCTGATGACCTGGATACTCTATTTCATCCCCCTCTTTTTTACTCTCTATATCAGATGGCAATATAGTCCTTTTGCGGTGGCAGGCACATCCATACTCCTTATCTGTATAAGTTTCTTCATATCACCACGGGATATGTCAGAGTTCTATGCCCTGGTGAACAGAATATTTTTCAGTGTTTTACTGGTGATTTCTGCGATCCTGATCTGGAGGAACAAAAGAACAGAATTACTCTTGCAGATTAGCGAAGAACGATACCAGAGTATGATTGAATCATCTCCCGATGCAGTAATAATACTCATTGGTAAAACAATTCAGTATATCAATCCGGCTGGCCTCGATCTCTTTGAACTAAATAAGGGTGTAGCTACTAAAGGTGACTGGTTCTATCTCTTTGATCCTGAAGCCCTGGATTTGCTCACCTCAAGTATTACGAAGGCTGCTGAAGGAGCTAAAATCGAATTATCAGATATAGGTATCAGACCCAAAGGTGCCAGATATCTCCGGGGCGATCTCTGGATTGGAGAGATTCCCTGGAATGGAGAACATGCCGTGATGATGATTATCCGGAAAAAGCCCGACTTTTATGAAGATGAGTCACGCAATTATAAGTGAATAATATCCCTTTAAAATTTCGATAAATATCTCCTATTTACAATTTTTTGTCCATACTTTTTATAGGGGATAAGAAAACTATTATCCCTCCTGATTATTACCTAAGATTTGCGATTACGTTCATTTCCTTAGTAAGGGATGAGTTTTGTGCAACTAAACAGTTCAGTATTTAAAATTATCAGTCAGATAAAACCTGCGATAATTATCTTTGTATTGCTCACGATCATAACCGGAATTGCATATCCCCTGTTTGTTACCGGAATTGCAGAGGTGGCGTTTCCCTGGCAGGCTCATGGAAGCCTGATCATAGTTGAGGGAAAGTATTCCGGGTCTGCTCTCATTGGCCAACCGTTTTCTTCGGACAAATATTTCAGGGGAAGACCCTCGGCTACTTCTCCGGCATATAATTCAGGTCTTTCGTCTGGTTCGAACCTTGGTCCGACCAATCCAGAACTGAAAAATCGGGTTTCCGCATCGGTTGATGCATTGCATACTGAAAACCCTGACACTGCAAAACTCATTCCTATTGATCTTGTCACATCTTCAGGAAGTGGCCTGGACCCTGACATAAGTGTAGCCTCAGCTTATTACCAGATTCCACGAATTGCAAAGATACGCGGAATCGGGGAGGAAGAACTTACCGCACTAGTGAACCAGCATATTCAGGGCCCACAGTTTGGCGTCCTAGGGGAAAGCCGGGTCAATTTTCTGCTCCTGAACCAGGCACTGGATAAGTATCAGATATCCAGTCAGTCTGGGAAGCAATTACTCTCCTCTGACACAGTAAAAAGTCTTTCTGATAATACAGCAAATGTTTTTGGCATCAGAGATTCTGATTGGCTGCAATTTGGGCTCTTCTTTGTCGTGCTCTTTTTACTGGTGGTTCCAATTGGCCGGTTTATGGCCCGTATCTACCAGGGAGAAACAACATTTCTTACCCGAATTATTGCTCCTGTCGAAAGATGGATTTTAAAAACAGCAGGGATCAGGGCAGACGAAGAGATGGACTGGAAAACCTTTGCCATTTCTTTGATGGTATTTAATATCCTGGGAATATTGGTCGTATTTTTGCTCCAGTTAACCCAACAGTATCTTCCATTAAATCCCATCGGGCTAGGTGGAGTTGCTCCCGATCTTTCTCTGAACACAGCAGTGAGTTTTGCAACAAATACCAACTGGCAGGCTTATTCCGGTGAGACTACCCTGAGTTATCTGACCCAGATGATAGGCCTGACTGTGCAGAATTTCCTTTCTTCGGCAACCGGGATGGCGGTCCTCATTGCCCTCATTTATGGATTCTCCCGTAAACAAACAGGATTTATAGGTAATTTCTGGGTGCTTCTTCTCCGTAGTGTCTGGATTCTGCTCCCGTTAAGTATAGTACTTTCAGTTATTTTAGTATCCCAGGGGTCAGTCCAGAACTTTGACGCTCCGGTAACAGTCCCGCTCCTTGACCCTCTCACCGATAACGGATCAGTGGTTACTGCCACTCAGGTTCTTCCACAGGGACCTGCAGCATCTCAAATCGCAATTAAATTACTCGGTACGAATGGAGGGGGATACTTTAATGTTAACTCTGCCCATCCCTACGAAAATCCGACACCACTTTCAAATTTTCTTGAGATTCTTGGACTTCTTCTCATTCCGGCAGGCTTGTGCTATACATTTGGAAGGATGATTGGTTCAGTCAAAAAAGGAATCGCCCTTCTGATTGCTATGACACTTATTTTTATCCCGTTGATTGGAATCTGTTTCTGGGTCGAACAGGCGGGTAATCCTCTTCTGGGAATTAGCGGAGTAGATCAGACATCTTCTGCCCTGCAACCAGGAGGAAACATGGAAGGAAAAGAGGTACGCTTTGGTATCCTCAATAGTGCTCTCTTTGCAGTGGCTACGACTGCAACTTCATGTGGCGCTGTAAATTCGATGCACGATTCGTTCACTCCTCTTGGTGGAATGATACCGCTTATGATGATCCAGTTTGGAGAGATTGTTTTTGGCGGAGTTGGTTCGGGTCTCGGTGTTATGATAATCTATGTTATCATAGCGATGTTTATAGCCGGGCTGATGGTTGGTAGGACACCGGAATACCTTGGAAAAAAGATTGAACCTCATGAGATGACACTTGCTGCTGTCATCATTCTCATCCCGATAGTAGCAATCCTGATCGGTACAGCAGTCGCGGTCATGCTTGATGCAGGAACCTCTTCGGTCTTAAATCCCGGAGCTCATGGATTATCAGAGATATTATACGCATTCTCTTCTGCAGTCGGCAACAATGGCAGCGCATTTGGGGGATTAAGCGCGAATACACTATTTTATAATTGTGCTCTTGCCCTTGAGATGTTTGTAGGGAGATACCCGATGCTTATTCTTCTCCTTGCACTTGCAGGATTGTTTGTTCAAAAGAAGATTGTCCCACCTTCGGAAGGAACACTTCAGGATCACCGCCCGCTTTTTATTATCTGGCTGGTGTTTGTTATTGTAAGTGTCGGAATACTCAGTTTCCTACCGGCACTGGCACTAGGTCCGGTTGCTGAATATCTGATCCTGATGGGAGGTATCTGACATGTCTGATACTGGACTTCAATCCCGTCATAAAACATCATCTAAAGAGATATACATGAGTGCAACGCGTGAAGCGTTCATTAAACTCGATCCACGACTCATGATCAAAAATCCGGTCATGTTTATGGTAGAGGTAGGCAGTGTACTCACGACCTTCTTCTGGCTATTGGCTATTTTCAGAATTGGGGATGAGTCCGCATTGTTTGTAGGAATGGTCTCCCTCTGGCTCTGGTTTACCGTCCTTTTTGCAAACTTTGCCGAAGCTCTTGCTGAAGGGAGAGGAAAGGCTCAGGCTCAGGCTCTCAGACAGATGCGACAGGATACACTGGCAAACCGCCTGCCATTTCACTACAAACCTGTTCAAAACACGGTTCCCCAGGCCTCAATCTGTGAACAAATCTCTTCATCGGAACTCAAAAAAGATGATCTCTTCCTGGTAGCAGCAGGAGAAATCATTCCTGTTGACGGGGAGATTATCCAAGGTATCGCATCAGTAAATGAGAGTGCCATAACTGGGGAGAGTGCACCGGTTATCCGTGAAGCAGGAGGAGATCGAAGTGCAGTCACCGGAGGTACTACTGTTCTTTCGGACTGGCTGGTCGTAAGAGTCACAGCAAACCCGGGAGAAGGATTTCTGGATAAGATGATCTCGCTTATAGAAGGAGCAAAGCGTCAGAAGACTCCTAATGAGATAGCGTTGAATATTCTTCTCATCAGTCTTACTGTGATCTTCATCTTTGTATGTTCCACTCTCTATGCCTTCTCGTGGTATAGCGTAAAGGCTTCGGGCTACGGGACTGTGGTAAGTGTTACGATTCTTATAGCCCTCCTGGTTTGCCTGGCTCCGACCACCATCGGAGGTCTGCTCAGCGCTATTGGTATAGCCGGAATGGATCGGTTGATTCGGAGAAATGTTATAACTACATCAGGCCGGGCAATTGAAGCAGCCGGAGATGTGGATGTTCTTCTCCTTGATAAGACAGGAACTATAACCCTTGGGAACCGGGAGGCGGTAGGATTCATCCCTGTTGATGGGACTGATATCTCCAATCTTGCCGAAGTTGCACAACTTGCTTCGCTCGCAGATGAAACTCCTGAAGGTCGGAGTATCGTAGTCCTGGCAAAAGAAA
>Ga0209340_1000494_pt1 | contig 41526 bp, 34 predicted proteins | sample EPASupsiteSAE323_FD_187266 | JGI IMG/M metagenome (GOLD analysis project Ga0209340, IMG submission 187266) | Bioremediated contaminated groundwater from EPA Superfund site, New Mexico - Sample SAE3-23 (SPAdes) (version 2) | ecosystem: Environmental > Aquatic > Deep subsurface > Groundwater >... | reverse complement strand
TCTCGTAGAAGTTCCAGCACGACATTGGCCTTGAATTCAGCTGTGTAACGATTTCTCTTTTCCATGTTCTTAGTTTAGCTTATTTTTTACCTCTGCGTGTCTCACTACCTGGGAGCATTATACATAAGCGACCATAATGGCAACCGATAGGTTGCATAAGTTGCACTCGCAGGGTGTTGTACCCGTAGGGTGATTGACGCAGATTAAATATGATTAACGCAGATATATTATTAATTACTGAAACTAAAGTCATAATAGCAAGCAAAAGAAAAGGGCGCCGTGCACTGCGCCCCTTAGGTGATCCCGTTAAGAAACTTCATTTGTTTTCATACACCAGTTGTCCCTGTATTCTCTCCTCCTTTCAAGCAATATTCCCTATAAAATCCACTCGGGAATTAATGTGATCCAGCTTAAAAACTAAACAGCGTAAATCCTAAAAAATCACCCTTCGGTCACCATTAAGGTTGCTGCGTCCTTCTGCGTCTATAAATCACCCTGCCCGGCGGAAGCCCTTGACCGGGATATTGGCCACCAGGGCTACGGATTCGTCGTCATTTTCGAGGTTAACCGACAGGGCATCCTCGTCTATCTCCAGGTACTGCCGTATCACCTTGATTAAATCTTCCTTTAGGTTATTCAGGAGCTCGGGCGATACGGAGGAGCGGTCGTGTACCAGGACCAGACGTAGTCGTTCCCGGGCAATATCTTTGCTGTTCAAGGCATCCTTCATAAATATTCTGGCAAGGATATCTAACACCATCGTCCCCTCCTACCTGGCCAACTTCAGCATTTTTCTGAAGCGGTCCACAATCCCGCCGCCCTCTTCTTCCATGGCCATGATGGGCACCTCTTCCCCCGTCAGGCGTCGGGCTATACGGCGATAAGCGCCGCCCGCCCGGGAGGCGTTCTCCAATACAGCAGGCTCTCCCCGATTGGTGGAAACGACGATGGATTCATCCTCGGGTACTACCCCAATCAGGCTAATCGAAAGGATGTCCAGGATATCGTCAATATCCATCATATCGCCGCGCTTCACCATCTTGCTGCGCAGGCGATTGATGATCAGATGACTGTCTTTTAAGCCGCTGGCTTCCAATAGTCCGATTATCCTATCGGCATCCCGCACGGAAGACACCTCCGGAGTGGCTACCACGATAGCCTGATCGGCACCTGCCACCGCGTTGCGAAACCCCTGCTCGATTCCCGCCGGGCAGTCCACCAGTATCACATCAAAATCCTTGCGCAGCTCATTGGTAAGATTCTTCATCTGATGAGGGGTAACCGCCGTTTTGTCCTTGGTTTGAGCTGCCGGCAGCAGGTGGAGTCCCTCGAAGCGCTTATCCCTGATCAAGGCCTGATTCAGCTTGCAGTTGCCGTTTACCACATCTACGATATCAAATACGATCCGGTTCTCCAGCCCCAGCACAACATCAAGGTTCCTCAGACCGATATCAGTATCAATCATGACTACCCGTTGGTTCAGCATGGCAAGCGCAGTGCCCAGATTAGCCGTGGTGGTCGTCTTTCCTACCCCACCCTTTCCCGAGGTAATTACAATAACCTTGCTTTTCATCCTTATATAGCCTCCATTCATATTTTTAACTTCTCTATAACTACCTTGCCGGCTCGAATTCGGGCCAGTTCCGGTATGTTAGGCTCCACGCTCTCACCATCCGGCGGTCGGGTTATGTGACTCGCAATCCTCAGTTGAGTCGGGTTCATACGATAAGCGCTGATTAAGGCGGTCTCGTCCCCAAAGGCGCCGGCATGCACCATACCGCGCAATGATCCCAGTATCATAATGTTTCCCCCGGCAATAACCTCGGCACCGGGGTTGATATCCCCCAATATAACGACATTACCCTCGCTAAACAACTTCTGACCCGAACGAAGGTGCCGGCAGATCATTACCGTATCATTGTAGTAAGGCATGTCATCGAAGGGATACTCCTCGGCCCCGGCTGCTGAATCCTCAACCGGCGGACCGTTGGACATGAGATCTTGCAGATAAAAACCGTGGTCCAGCAATAAATCCTCGATCTCTCTTACCTGTTTGCTGGTAAGATGTTGATCACCTATATCGATTTTCACCAGGGTCCCCGGCAAATAAGCGCTCAGGTTTTCCAGCCGATCCCGCAATTCCTCCTCCAATTCGCTATAGCTGCCGGCGTTTAGAATCCTGATATAGAGTTCCCCCTTGGTATAAGCAGCCGTAGTCACTTCATAGCCCCCCATCTGAAAGATTCGAGGTTTTACTTATATGTTCTATTAATAACATATTTTCCCTTCAGAGAAAAAACAAAAAACGAGAGAATCATTCCCTAATTCTCCCGTTTTGAGTCAAATCGCGAGCCAAAAATTACTACATTATCTTACACGAAAATAAATATTAGAGCCTGGATTTAGATAGGAAGACCCCTCCCAGTCATGTGTTTTCAATAACTTACAGTGACCCCTAGAGACGCATGTAGAGTCTGCTATTAAAACGTTTATTAGAACCTGGATTCAGGTAAGAAGACCACTCCCGGCGCGTTTTCAGAAACTTGCGTTGACCTCTGCGGGGTCAGGCATAACCTGTCCCTGGTTCTGATTTGCCCCTGACGTTGTGGAATCACCGCCGGCTGATGAATTGGTGTCGGCTTGCTTCCTGGCCCCGGCATTCTCTGTTGCACTGTTTTTCTTGGCTTCGTCCGCTTTAGCAGAGGTTTCGGCAGTAGCCAGGTGGTCCTTGATGCCAAAATACTGCTCGAAAACATCCCGGGCTATATAAGCCGCCGAGCCTCCGCCGCTGTAGCCGTATTCCACCACCCCGGCAAAAGCGATCTGGGGATCTTCAGCGGGCGCAAACGCAATGAAGAGGCCGTGGAACTCTTTGCGGGCATTGTCCCCGGCGCGACCGGTTTCCGCCGTTCCCGTTTTGGCTCCCACCTGAATCTCCGGCGGAAAACTGCCGAAGAGGGCATAAGCCGTACCGCCGGGTTGGGTATCGGCCAGCATGGCCATTCTGGTCTCCGCAATAGTTCGGGCCGAAACGTCAGCCTTGTTAAGAATGCGTGGTTTGGTTTCCTTTATTACCTTGCCTTCATGGGACTCTATTTTCTCAATCAGGTGCGGCTCCATCAGATAGCCGCCATTGGCAATAGCCGCCGTATAATTGGCCAGTTGAATAACTGTGAAACTATTGGCCCCCTGGCCGATGGACATGTTAAAGGTATCCCATTGCTGCCAGCTGGTTTCGTAACCATAATCAATTTTGGATCTGGCATCCAAAAGTGCCTTTTCGTTAGCCTTTTTCTTGCTAAGTTTATCTTTCTCCTCTTCACTTGCAGCCTCTGCCATCAAAGTGGCGTATTTCTTGTCCAACTCCTTGTACAAAGCCTTAAATTTGTTGTTGATAATAATGGCACTTATTTCCTTCTTCCATTCCGGGGTTGGCAATAAGCCAGCGGTCTCATAAGGGAGGTCTATGTCGGTCGCGCTGCCCAAACCAAACTGTTTGGCTACATGAATGATTTCCTCTTTGCCAGCCCGCCTGCCCATCTCCTGAAAATAGGTATTGCAGGAAACTGCCATAGCTCGGTAATAATCGACGTTCCCATGTACTCCGGTGCACTTGATATAGGGAGGAATCCAGTAAGCGCCTGCACAATTAACTGTTTCTTCCGGTTCCACTCCCTTTTCCAGAGCTGCCATACCGGTGATGACCTTAAAGGTGGAACCCGGAGGGTAGGTAGTCTGAATGGCTCGGTTGGTCAATGCCCCCGGATTCAGGGGATCGTAGGAGTCTGACGGTAAATAATAGCTGGCCAGTTCCGGCTTGAGATTGCCTTTCCAGTCGTCAGGATAAAGATTGGGCATGCTGGCCATAGCCAAAACCCCTCCGGTCTTGACATTAAGCACCACTGCCGAGGCCACTTTAGCCTTGGGGTTCTGGGTCTGCAGGCGGGCTAATGTCTCGGTCATGCTCTTTTCCATGACCTTCTGCAGCTTAGAGTTGATAGTCAGGTATATATTGTTGCCGGGATGCGACTGCAGCGTAACCAGCTCGCGTATCGGCCGGCCGGCAACGTTAACCTCCACCTGCCTGGCGCCGTCGGTTCCCCGCAACTCTTTTTCATACTGCTTCTCGATGCCAGCTTTGCCAATTAAGCTGTTAATACTGTATTTAGCGCCATCCGTACCATTGAGTTCTTCCTGGCTGATGGAGTGAATGTAGCCCAGGGCATGCCCGGCCAAGGCGCCCTGGGGATAATTGCGCAAGGGTTCTACCGATATCTCGACTCCTGGCAACTCCTGCCGGTCTTCCTCGATCTTTACCACCAGTTCCCAAGGTATATCACGCATGATTACCACCGGTTCAAACAACCTGAACTTTTGGAGTTCTATCTTTTCCTCAATCGTCTTTTGGGAAATATCAGGGTAATAGGGCTGCAACATGGCAACCAGCTTCTTGACCAATGCCGTCCGGTCCACGTTATCTAAATAACTCATGCTCAAGGTATAGACCAGCTCGTTGGCCGCCAATACCTCGCCGTCGGCGGCATAGATCTCGCCCCGCGGGGCCTTTACCGCCACCAGGCGAATACGGTTATCCTTGGCCTGGGTCTGATATTCATCATTTAAAAAAAGCTGGACCATAGCCAGGCGTAAGCCCAGTACTACCAGCAGGGCGATCACAAAATAACTGTAGACTCTTAGTTTGGATTTCAAGGTGCTTGCATTCATTTATATCTCCCCATCATACCTCAAACACCCATAAATGGATGAGTTATAATACCAGAGGTACAGCGGAACCGTCAAAATAACATTATATATAATTTGATAGACAATCCCCATAAGCAGACCCATATCGAGATGGAATTCCGGGAGGACCGCCAGGTTCATCAAAAACATACAGAACGCATTGATGCAGGTGGCTACCAAGACGGCCACTACGCCGACCAAAAGGTTTTCCTTAAAGACGTTGCCCTGGAGTTTACCCAGTATATAGGCGGTAAGCGCCTTAGCCAGGGCATTAATGCCAATGAACCTGCCCCACACCAGATCCTCCAGCAACCCGCATAAAAAGCCATAAACCGTGCCCTTTTCCGCACCGTTAATCAAGGCAAAAAAGGCAACAAAGATGAGCACTAAATCCGGCACCGTACCCTTTATACTATATGTGCCGAAAATAGTCGACTGTAGAAATATTGCCAGCCATGGCAATAAAATCAGTATAAATAACCGTATGTATCTATTCATCTGCCTTGTTTTCCTCCAGGGTTTCAGCCGGTGGGTGGTAGTTCTTGATAATCAGGACTTCTTCCAGCTTATCGAAGTCGGTCATCGGTTTAAGCTGCGCGGTCAAGAGTAACCCGCTGGGCTCCTTGGTCACCCGGCTGACCCGCCCAATGGCTATGCCTTTGGGATAAACCACGGAAAGCCCGGAAGTCACCACTATGTTGCCTTTTTTTATCTTCGAATAGTAGGGTATATTAGCCATACGGAGCCGGTTGCTGTTGCCCAGGCCCTCAACAATACCCCGGGTTTCCCGGCTTTCCTGCAAAATAGCCCCAACTGCCGTCTCCCGGTCGGTTATGAGGGTAACCTGAGCGGAATTCTGACTAACGGTGCCGATGCGTCCCACCAGCCCTTGCGGGCTTATTACTGTCATATCCTTGGCTATACCGGCCGCCAGACCCTGATCGATCACCAGATAGCGATACCAATTGCCTGGGCTGCGGGCAATTACCCGTGCATTTATAAAATCAAACTCTTCTCTTTTCGATTCCGCATAAGACAGCATCTTCCGCAGCCGCAAAGCCTCGGCCCGGTATTCCCGGAGACTTTGGTTCTGCAGCGTTAATGCGTCGTTTTTCTTTTTCAGGGACTCGATAGTCCGGCTCTGTTGTTTTTTATCGGCAAAAGCTACCGTCCAGCCGTCCCAATTGTGCCTAATGCCACTAACCCCGCTCTGCAGCGGGGTATAGCTTTCTCTGACGATTTTCTCAAGCAGGGTGATGTTTTCGCGGTGAACAGAAGTTTTGCTTATAACGATTAAGGATACCACTACAACCAGGAGCACCAGCCAAAAGTACCTGCTCTTAAGAATTCTTAACAAAATCCCTCACCTGGCTATACGTTTTTCTTGGCTGGAACCAATACCTTTTTCAAAACCTCGATGTTTTCCAGAACTCTTCCCGTTCCCCGGGCAACCGCCAATAACGGTTCATCGCAAGCATAAACGGGAATCTGGGTTTCCCGGCTGACCAGTTTGTCCAGCCCCCTCAACAGGGCTCCGCCGCCGGCCATAACAATGCCGCGGTCAATGATGTCGGAAGCCAGCTCCGGAGGAGTCTTCTCCAGGCAGACCTTAATCCCTTCAATAATCTGGTCGACAGTCTCCTTGAGGGCCTGTTGAATTTCCAGGGATGAAATCCGGATGGTCTTGGGCAGCCCAGTCACCAGATCACGCCCCTTGACTTCGTAATATTCCTCCGGTCCCTCCCACATGGCTGAGCCGATCGATATCTTAATATCCTCCGCCGTTCTCTCGCCAATCAAAAGGTTGTAGTTCCTTTTCAAATGTCCCAAAATAGCCTCGTCCATCTTGTCACCGGCTACCCTAACCGATTTAGCAGTAACAATCCCGCCCAACGAGATAACCGCCACCTCGGTAGTCCCTCCGCCAATGTCTACAATAAGATTACCGGTGGGTTCGTAAACGGGAAGCCCCGCCCCAATGGCCGCTGCCATCGGCTCTTCAATCAAATAGGCCTCTTTGGCTCCGCCAGCCAGGGCCGCTTCACGTACAGCCCTTTCTTCCACTGTGGTACAACCGGTAGGTATACTGATAATAACCCGCGGACGTGCGAAGGGAGTGCGCTGCCCCAGCACCTTGTTGATAAAATACTTTATCATGGCCTGGGTAACGTCAAAATCTGCAATAACCCCATCCTTCATGGGTCGTATTGCCACGATGTTACCGGGAGTACGGCCTATCATCTGTTTGGCTTCATCGCCAACGGCCAGCACCCGACCACTGTCACTCTGTATAGCCACCACCGAAGGCTCGGTAAGCACTACCCCCCGACCCTTCAAATGAACCAGCGTATTGGCAGTTCCCAGATCTATGCCCAAATCCTTTCCAAACACTATTGCTTCCTCCTTATCGCTATATTAACCCTCTGCCTTTCAGGCTGCACTGATTGTTTTCCCCAATTATGACATGGTCTAATACGTCTATTCCTATTATAGTACCGGCTTCGATCATACGCCGGGTCAAATCAATATCTTCTGTACTGGGTGACGGATCACCGCTGGGATGATTATGAATCAGGATAATTGAAGCGGCGCTCCGCTTTACTGCGCTCTTGAAAACCTCGCGAGGATGGGCAATGGAACTGGACAGCCCGCCCACCGATATCTCCTCGACGGCCAGCAAGCCGCCCTTGCGGTCCAGGTACATGACCCGAAAGTGTTCGCGGTCCAACAATTTCATATCCTCGGCCGTTTCACGTACCGCAGCGACCACATCATCCGGCGACTTGATGATTCTTTTAGGTGGCTGCGCCATCAGGACCCGGCGTCCCAGTTCTATAGCCGCCTTGATGGAAACCGCCTTGGCCGGTCCGATGCCTTTGGTGGCCATCAGCTCTACCAGGCTGGCATTCATAAAATAGCGCAGATTGTTGTCATGTTCCTTGAGCAGGTCCTGGCCTAAATCAACCGCGTTTTTTTCCTGATAACCGCTGCCCAGGATAATTCCCAACAGCTCGTAATCAGTAAGACTGGCCTCGCCTCGTTCCATCATTTTTTCCCGGGGCCGCATGGTTTCAGGGAGATCCTTGATCTTGTACTCGCTCACCTATTCCACTCTCCAGCAAATACAGTCCCTGCCTCTTCAACATCAGGTACAGGCGGCTCAAAGGCAGACCCACCACATTATAATAACAACCGTCTATTCCGGCCACAAAGACCGCGGCTCGGCCCTGAACGCCATAAGCGCCAGCTTTATCCGCTGGCTCTCCGCTGGCTATATAGGCCTTGATCTCATCATCCTCCAACTCCCGGAAGTAAACCCGGGTCAGCTCATATCCGGCCTCGCCCTGCCCGGTAGCGGTGTTCAGTACGCTAAGGCCGGTAATAACCTGGTGTTCGGCTCCGCTGAGCAACGACAACATAGTAAGGGCCTCCCGGTCATCCGCCGGTTTGCCCAGCGCCTGTCCCTTACATACTACCACAGTATCGGCAGCAATTACGATAGAATCGGGGTGGTTGCTCGCAGATTGGGCCTTGGCCTGGGCTATTCTCATAACCGCATCGACCGGTTTTTCATCAGGCAGAATACTCTCATCGATATCGGCAGGAACAATTACAAAATCGAGGCCCAGATTATGGAGGAGCATGGCACGTCTTGGTGATGCGGATGCTAATATAACCTTTTTCAAACCCGTTTCCTCATCATCTATCTTAGCTCTAACTGGACAGTACCAGTTCACTATATTCTATGTTACGGAAAAATGACCGCTAGTCTTACGTCCGGCGATAATAAGCCTTACATCCTTCGATACACCAGATAGGCCAGTACAAAACCCAGCAGGGTAAAAAAGCTAATATGCATCATAAAGCCGAAGGTAAAGGTAAAGACATTTAGGTCAATAGTAAATTGGGGCACCCCGACGCTCTGAATCTTACCCAGCATCCCTAATGCCGGCCACAGCTTAATCAAAGCCTCCCCTAAATAAGACCCGATAATTCCCCCTAAAACCAGCAGCAAGAGCAACAGCTGCCAGCCCGGATAGGCGCGAGATACATTCTTCACCTGATACCTCCAATGATAGATTTCCCTAAAAGTTTAGCATTAGCAAATTATAAAAACAAGCATAAGGGACGTTATGGGTAATGCCTTAGCGGTATCACCAATAACGTCCCCCGAAAAAAACAGCATATTCTACCGGTGGTTAAAAGCCAGGTTAAAACTCAATACTTCCAAATTAACCGACAGATCGACGTTTCTTAAAACTACATCGGGAGGAACTCGCAATATACGGGGAGAAAAATTCAGTATGGCTTTTACCCCAGCCTCAATCAGTTCATCGGTCACATCCTGGGCTACCGAAGCGGGAACTGTGATTACACCAATATTGATGTTTTGTTCCTTAACCCGCTGCGCCAGTTTACCCAGGGCCTCCACCTGAATACCGTCCAATTTGGTACCGATAATCCCGGGGTCAATATCCAAAACAGCCTTTACATTAAAGCCCCGGTCGGCAAAACCCTGATACAGAGCTAAAGCCGAACCCAATTTGCCTGCACCGATAATAATGGCATTCCACTGGCGATCCAAGCCCAATATCTTCATAATGTGCCCATAAAGCTCATCTACCTTATATCCCACTCCGCGGGTACCAAACTCTCCGAAATAGGCCAGATCCTTTCTGACCTGAGCGGAACTCACACCGACACCCTCCGCTATCTCGCCGGACGATACCGTTTCGCTCCCTTCCTGCATGAGTTGGTGCAGAAACCTGGAGTATATTGATAAACGCTGAACAGTAGCTTCAGGTATTTTATAGGCTTTCAAGTTCTCACCCCCTTGCGGAAAATAGGAATAGGCCTGCCCAAACCCAACAATACAGGCAAAGCTTGGGAGATGCCATTAACATGCCTTATTATACTAAGATTGTAATGAGCTTGTAAACAAGAATCGAAACCAGGGCGGCAGAAGGAATGGTAATAATCCAGGCGGCTACTATCTGCCGGGCGATATTCCAGCGTACGCCTTTCAAGCGTTTGGCAGCGCCCACTCCCATTATGGATGAGGACACTACATGAGTGGTACTGACCGGAGCCCCGATATGGCTGGCGGCAAAGATGACTAATGAAGAGGTAAAGTCGGCGGCGAACCCGTTGATCGGCTCAATCCGAAAGATCTTGCCGCCCATAGTGCGGATGATCCTCCAGCCGCCGATGGCTGTACCGAAAGCCATCGCTCCTGCGCAAGCAGCCTTTACCCAAAGTGGAACAGCGAAATTGTTTATCAGATGACCGCTCAGCAGCGCCATGGTTATAATACCCATCGATTTTTGGGCATCATTGGAGCCGTGGGCAAAGGCAGCCATACAAGCCGAGAGTATCTGCATCTTGCGAAATGAATTATTGGTCCGGGCTGGTGACGTTCCCCGGAAAAGCCAAAAAAGCAGGGTCATAACCATGCTGCCAGCTACCAGTGATACTACCGGAGAAATGACCAATCCGGCAAAGATCTTGGTAAATCCCTGCCATAATACCGCCTTATAACCGAACCCGGCAATTACCCCCCCCACCAGTCCGCCGATCAGGGCATGGGAGGAACTGCTGGGGATGCCGAAGCGCCAGGTAATGAGATTCCAGGTTATCGCACCGATCAGAGCACAGCAAAGCACCATCCCGGTCACATTTTCGGGAGCCACGATACTCTTGCCAATTCTGGCAGCCACGGCGGTTCCGGACAAAGCCCCGAGGAAATTGAGGCTGGCGGCGATGATAATAGCATTGCGGGGAGACAGGGCTTTGGTCGATACCGAGGTGGCAATGGCGTTGGCCGTATCATTAAATCCGTTGACAAAATCGAAGCATAAGGCAAGTAAAACAACCAGGACAACTATTGCGATACTAAACATATTTGACCGCTACTCCCTTAATGACGTTGCTGACGTTCTCGCAATAATCCAGAGTGGTTTCCAGGTGTTCGTAGATTTCCTTCCATTTAATGATATCGATAACATTCTCGGTTTTCTCAAAAAGAAGGGCGATCCCCGCTCGATACAGGTAATCCCCCTCGTGTTCATAGGAACGAATCTTCTCACATGACTCAATGATATCCAAACTGTTTTGCCTGACATGCGGCAGCTTGGAAACCGCCTGCTGTATCTCTGCTGCTGCATCTTCCAGGGTCTTGACCAATTTGAGCACATAAACATCCTTGGGGGAGCCAACCTTGAAAATTACGATCTTCTCCATGGTACCCTGGACATGGTCCAGTACATTATTGAGTTCCCGTGCGAGCAACAATATATCCTCCCGATCAAAAGGAGTTACAAATGATGCATTGATGCGGTCCATTACATGCGCCAATATATTATCGCCGCGTTCCTCCACCTCGTTTATCTTTTCCAGGTTGGCAGCCGCATCGGTCTGCTTCTCGAGAAACACCTTCAGAATATCCGTAGCTTCACAAATCGCCTCAGCTAATTGCTCGAAATACTTAAAAAAGCGATCATCACGTGGCTTAAGCCTGACCACCCTATTACCTCCCTCTACACTTTCCCGTGTATACATTATAATTTATCCCAAAATGGGCGTTGTTAAGAATCTGTTATAAATTCGTTAACATATACTTAACTTGTCCTTTACAAGCAGGTGGGATCGTGCCTCGTCCAAAACGTAAAAAGAACCGGTTATCAACAGATATTCATTCCCCTGCAGCAGTTCCAGACCGCGATCAACCGCCTTGCTGATACTTTCTACCATCTCCGAACTTTTATGCGGGCAAATTTCCTGCCAAATCCCGGCTACCCGCTGCCACGCCGACCCCCGCGCTCCTACCGGGCGGGTCACCAGGCAAAGCCGGGTGTTCTCCGCTAACGGTTCTAGCGCATGCCTTACATCCTTGTCATTCAGCCAGCCGCAAACCAGTATGCGCTGCCTTCCCGGGAGAATGGCCGCCAGCGATTCGGCCAAGGCCCTGGTCCCCTGAGGGTTGTGGGCGGCATCTACAATAACCAAGGGATGTTCGCGGATAACCTCCAAACGGCCGGGATGGCTTAACCCCGCCAATGCCCGGCGAAGCACGACTTCGCTGCAAAAGGCTCCCTCAGCCGTGAAGCCCTCGGGATATCCTATATTATCCGCCATCACCAGCAATGAAGTCAGAGCCAGCGCCAGATTGTTTTGCTGGTGCAAGCCGGCCAGAGAAAACTGAACATCCCGGATTTCTTCACCGTCATACGCAATATTCACCCGGCCGCCCCATAATCCCGGCTCAGCCAGGTTGGTCACGCTCACCCGGGAAGAGAAATGCAGCGGTGAGCGCTTATAGTCTGCCTGATGGCGAATAACACGCAAGGCCTCTTCAGACATCGGCCCTACCACCACCGGTCGTCCGGGTTTGATTATTCCCGCCTTGTTGAAAGCGATCTCCGCCAGGGTTTCCCCCAGGAAAGCGGTATGATCATAATCTATACCGGTTATTACAGAAACCACGGGATCAATCACGTTGGTGGTGTCATATAGCCCGCCCATTCCGGTTTCCAGAACAACAAAGTCCGGCTGTTCCTCATGAAAGTATTGAAAGGCCACCGCCGTCAGGATCTCAAACTCGCTGGGGACATCATAGCCTCGTTGGGCCGCATCATCCGCATAGCCCTTCATCCGCTCGATAAAAATAGCCAGCCTCTCCGCTGCGATAGGTTCTCCGTTTATACGATACCTTTCCCTATAACTATGCAGATGGGGTGAGCTATAGCTCCCAACTTTATAGCCGGCCTCCTGCAGAATGCCGGCTATAATCAATCCGGTGGAACCCTTGCCGTTGGTTCCCGCGATATGGATATACTTCAGGCCATCCTCCGGATGGCCCATTACCTCCAACAAACCCGCTATCCGTTCCAACCCCGGAATGATAAGCCCTGGTTCGCTCATTCCGGCCAGAGCATCACTTATCCCTTTTTCAAAATCTCCAACCGTTGCAATAAACCTTCCTTCTTGGCCCGGGCCTCGTCGGCCTTGGCCTTCTCCTTCTCGATTACATCCTGCGGCGCCCGCGCCAGGAAGCTTTCATTATTCAGTTTTGCCGCGGCCTTCTCCAGCTCAGTCTCGGCCGCCTTCAGTTCCTTCTGCAGCCGCGCGGTCTCTTTCTCCACATCGATAACCCCTTCCAGGGGGACATAGATCTCCGCTCCACTGGTTAGAGCGGTCAAGGCCTGGGCGGGCTTTTCCGCCATGCCGGCCAGAATATCCAGTTCCCGCACCCCGGCCATCTGCCGTATATAAGCCTGGTTGGACGCAACCAGTTCACGGCCGCTATCATCGCTTATCAGCAGTATAGCCTTCAGTGGGGCTCCCGGATTGATACCGAACTCGGAGCGAATATTGCGCAAAGCCCGGATTATGCTCATAATCTGCCCCATCTGTTCAATCGCCGCCAGCGACACCATCTTATCATCCTTGACCGGCCAGGACTCCAGCATGATAGTCTCATTATGTCCGGACAGGTGCTGGTAGATCTCCTCGGTGATAAAGGGCATAAAGGGATGCAGCAAACGAAGAATACCGTTTAAAACCTGGTACAACAGATTCTGTATTACGGCCCGCTCCCGCGGTACCCCCGAATTCAAGCGTGGCTTGGCCAACTCGATATACCAGTCGCAGAACTCGTCCCAGATGAAGTCGTACATATTCTTGGCTGCTTCACCCAGGTCGTATCTCTCCAATAGATTGGTAATCTCCTCGCTCTTCAGGTGGAGGCGGGACAGCATCCAGCGGTCGGCTAACGTCAGTTCGCTATCCTCTATTTCACTCGGAGTATAATCCTCCAGGTTCATCATAACGAAGCGGGAGGCATTCCAGATCTTGTTGGCAAAATTACGGGTATTCTCGACCTTGTCCCAATGGAAGCGCACATCATTGCCCGGGGTGACGCCGGTAATCAAGGAAAAGCGCAGGGTGTCCGCGCCGTACTTTTCAATCACCTCGATGGGGTCGATGCCGTTGCCCAGCGATTTGCTCATCTTGCGGCCCTGCCCATCCATGATCAGGCCATGAATATTGACATCATAAAAGGGTACCTGCCCGGTATGTTCGATACCGGAGAAGATCATGCGAGCCACCCAGAAGAAGATGATATCCCGCCCGGTAACCAGCACACTAGTAGGATAAAAATGCTTCATATCATCAGTTGCCTCGGGCCAGCCCAGGGTGGAAAAAGGCCACAACGCACTGGAAAACCAGGTGTCCAGCACATCCTCATCCTGCAGCAGATTACTCCCCTGACAGTTGGGACAGTGATCGGGATCGGTTTTCGCGCAAATCACCTCACCGCAATCCTGGCAATACCAAACCGGAATGCGATGCCCCCACCATAACTGGCGGGAAATGCACCAATCCCGGATATTCTCCATCCAACTGATATATATCTTGGTAAAACGCTCCGGCACGAAACGGATCTCGCCATTCAGCACCTTTTCGATCGCCGGCTCGGCCAGGGGCTTCATGCGCACAAACCACTGCTTGGAGATCAGGGGTTCGATTACCGTGTCACAGCGCTGGCAGTGGCCCACGGCGTGACGATGGTCATCCACCTTGACCAGCAAACCCTGGGCTTCCAGATCCGCCACCACCTTTTTACGGCATTCATAACGCTCCATACCCTGATAAGCGCCGGCATTCTCATTCATCACCGCATGGCTGTCCATGACCGCCAACTGCTCCAGGTTGTGTCTGAGTCCCATTTCAAAGTCGTTGGGGTCGTGCGCCGGGGTGACCTTGACCGCCCCGGTACCGAACTCGCGGTCCACATAATCATCGGCAAATATGGGGATCAAGCGGTTCATCAAGGGCAACCGCACGTTTTTCCCGATAAGATGCTGATAGCGCTCGTCCTCGGGGTGAACCGCCACACCGGTATCCCCCAGCATGGTTTCCGGGCGGGTAGTAGCCACTACCACGAATTGTTCGCTACCCTCTACCGGGTATTTGATATGCCACAGGTGACCGTCGCTCTCCTCGTGCTCCACCTCAATATCCGATATGGCGGTATTGCAGCGGGGACACCAATTGATGATGTAATCGCCTTGATAGATAAGCCCCTTGGCGTAGAGATTGACAAACACCTCACGTACGGCCTTGGAGCATCCCTCATCCATAGTAAAGCGCTCCCGGGTCCAGTCGCAGGAGGAACCCATCAGGGACAGCTGATCGGTTATGCGCTTACCATACAGGTGTTTCCAGTCCCACACCCGCTCCAGGAACTTTTCCCGGCCCAGGTCGTGTTTGCTCAAGCCCTCCTGGGCCAGAGATTCCTCCACCCGGGCCTGGGTGGCGATGCCAGCATGATCGGTGCCGGGCAGCCAAAGCGCGTTATATCCCTGCATTCGCCGCCAGCGGGTGAGAATATCCTGCAGGGTATTATCCAGTGCATGTCCCAGATGCAGCGAGCCCGTTACATTGGGCGGAGGCATTACAATTGAGAAGGTCTTCTTGCTATAATCATCGCTGGGCGCAAAATAATTCTGTTCTTTCCAAAAAGCATACCACTTTGCTTCCACCTGCCCGGGGTCATAAACACTGGGCAATTTGCTGGCCGTCGACATGGGATAACCTCCTTAAACAAACATACTTATACAGGTTAAATTGTACTGAATAATTCCTGACAATGCCAGTGCAAAGCTAAAGGTAATATTTAAACGACCCTGCATCTTTCCTTTTGCTGAGTTCCCATGTTTGCTACAATGGAAAAAACCAGCCTTCTGGTAAGGAGTATACCCATGCCGAACATTTTGATAGTTGAGGACGATGCCGCATTAAACAATGGAATAGCTTTATCCTTAAGACAGGATAACTATGTGTTAAGCCAGGCCTTTTCCATAAGGCAAGCGCGGGAACATCTGGAGAGTCACCCGGTCGATCTGGTGATCCTGGATATTAACCTGCCGGACGGGAGCGGTTTTGAGCTTTGCCGCCAGATTAGGGCCACTTCCTTTCTGCCCATAATCTTTTTAACCGCAAACGATTTAGAGGTAGATATCGTTACCGGTCTGGAGTTGGGGGGAGATGATTATATAACCAAGCCCTTCAGTCTCATGGTGCTGCGAGCCCGGGTATCAGCTCTGCTGCGCCGGACGAGTGCAGCAACTTCAGATGGCAGAATAGTGATCGACCATTTTGCTTTCGATTTTGATAATATGCAATTCTATAGCAACGGTCAGGAAGTATTGCTCAGCAAGACCGAACAGCGGCTGCTGAAGCTGCTGGTTAAAAACCGCGGCATCACCCTGACCCGCGCTTTGCTGGTAGATAGAATCTGGACCGACGGGGCTGAATACGTCGATGAAAACGCTCTATCAGTGGCGATCAGCCGTTTGCGGAGTAAACTGGAAAAAACCCCGGCCCACCCGGAGTATATACACACGGTTTATGGGGCCGGCTACCTTTGGGAGGCCCGTACCGGGATAAAACATGACCAGAAATGATTATTCATTAACCTATGTCTATCTTGCCTTTATCAGCGTTTTTGCCGCCGCCACTATCGGTCTGAGCATAGTGATCTATCACCACCTGCTGTCGCTGACTCTTAGCCTGGTACTCTATTCGGTTACGGTCGTCCTGCTGATGTCTATTATGCTCTGGATAGTAAGAGCCATGCTGGCTTCAACCATCCGGAGAATGGAGCAAATGCTGGACCAGGCGTCAGCCCGGCCCGCTTCCCAACTGGTATATGATGAAAGCAGACTCTCTTTGCTGGAACATAAGTTATATCGCCTGCTCACCACTTCGGGCTCCTCAGCCGCCAGTATCGCTGGGGAAAAAGACCGCATCAAGACGCTGGTATCTGATATCTCGCACCAGACCAAAACCCCGATTTCCAACATACTTCTCTATGCGGAACTGCTGGGCGAGCAGGGCGACCTCAATCCCGAATCACGTCAATTGCTGGAACAGATACGGTCTCAATCAGACAAGCTGAGTTTTCTGATTCAGGCCCTGGTCAAGACCTCCCGGCTGGAAACCGAAATAATCACAGTCACCCTTCAACCTGCATCCGTTTATGAGCTTATCACCGGCAGCGTTGCGGCCATACAAGCCCAAGCGGAAGATAAAGGCCAAACCATATCCATATCCTGCAGCCGCGGATTATCGGCTAACTTTGACGGCAAGTGGACCGAGGAAGCTCTGGTCAACCTCCTGGACAACGCCGTCAAATACTCTCCCGCCGGCGGCACCATTACCGTCTCCGCCGCCAGCTATGAAATGTTCACGCGAATCGACATAGCCGATCAGGGGATCGGTATCCCCGAAGAAGAGTATAATCAGATATTCCGGCGCTTCTACCGGTCACCCTCGGTAAGTCAGGCAGAAGGCGTGGGAATCGGTTTGTATCTGGTGCGGGAGATACTGGCCGCGGAAGGCGGCTATGTCAAGGTTAGCTCTAGCCCGGGTAAAGGATCGATTTTCTCCATTTTTTTGCCCAATGCTCCGGAATAAGCGGAATCTTTCCAAACTGTTAGATTTCAGAAATATACCGGTAAGAATTCAACGCTATAGTTTAAACAGAAGATCCGCGGACTATAGCTTTTTTGATGGAGGTGTCATTAATGATCATATTGGAAACCCGGGACCTGTGCAAGACTTACGGCAGTGAGCCCAATCTGGTACGAGCCCTAAATTCGGTAACCCTGAGCATCGGTAACGGTGAGTTTGTCGCCGTGGTGGGTACCAGCGGCAGCGGAAAATCTACTCTGCTGCATATGCTGGGAGGACTGGACCGGCCGACCTCCGGCCAGGTAGTGGTCAACGGCAAGGAAATCTTTACTTTAAAAGAAGCAGAGCTTACCATATTCCGCCGCCGCAATATCGGCTTTGTTTTTCAGGCCTACAATCTGGTGCCGGTTTTAAATGTCTATGAGAATATAACCCTGCCGATCGAATTGGACGGCAATCAGGTAGATAAGAATCATATTGAAAACATTCTGGAAACCCTGGGTTTGCAAAACAAACGCTTCAACCTGCCCAACCAGCTAAGCGGCGGACAGCAACAGCGGGTGGCCATTGCCCGGGCTCTGGCTACCAAACCGGCCATTATTCTGGCGGATGAACCCACCGGCAACCTGGACAGCCGTACCAGCCTGGATGTTATCGGCCTGATCAAGGTCACCAGCCAGCAGTTCAATCAAACCATCGTTATGATAACCCATAACGAAGAAATCGCCCAAATAGCCGAGCGCCGGATCCGGATCGAAGACGGCGAGATTGTGGGTGGAGGGCGCATATGATCAGAATAGCCAACCAAAAAATCTTGCGGCTCCTGGCGCTCCGGAGCTTCCGGGCCAATAAGACCCGCAATCTGATAGCGTTTTTGGCCATCGCCCTTACCACCGTCCTGTTTACCTCCCTGTTTACTATCGGCAGCGGCATGGTGGAAACCTTTCAGCGCGAAACCATGCGGCAAGCCGGTGGCATGGCGCATGCATCCCTCAAATACCTGACTCCGGAGCAGTACGAAAAATTAAAACATCACCCCTTGATCAAGGACATCGGCTTGAACATAGTGGTAGCCACCGCCGATAACGAGGTATTCCTAAAGCGTCGTGTCGAGATCTGGTATGCCACCTCCCCGGCAGCCAAAATGGGTTTTAGTTATCCCGAACTGGGCCGGATGCCGCAGCAAGAAAACGAGATCGTCATAGACTCCTCCAGCCTTGACCTGCTGGGTAGGCCTCATAAAATTGGGCAAAGGGTACCACTGGATTATACGATAAAGGGCGATAAACACACTCGAATATTCGTGGTTTCCGGCATTTACTGGAGTGATCCGGCTTTCCCCATCGGCGATGTAATCGTCTCTCGGCCTTTTATTGACAAAGAATTGGCCGGCATACACCCTGATTACCGGAATACCTCCGATGCGGTGGGAACTATTCGCGCTGATATAATGTTCCGTAACAGCATGAGTATTGAGCATAATATCCAGCGGGTTATTCAGGAAAGTGGATATAGTTTTAGAGAGAGCGATAAGAACCATATCGACTACGGTGTAAACTGGTCCTATATGTCGGCCAGTGCCAGCTCGGACCCGGAAATAATCTTCAGCATACTATTGTTAGCCCTGCTGATCATACTTACCGGATACCTGATCATATATAACATATTTCAGATTTCTGTCGTAAAGGATATTCGCTTCTACGGGTTGTTAAAGACCATCGGCACCACTCCTGGCCAGGTTAAGGGACTAATTATCCGTCAAGCCTTATTGCTTTCTTTAATAGGAATTCCCTTGGGACTGACGATCGGTTATTTGCTAGGCATCAAGCTGCTGCCGGGCATCATCAGCCTATCCAGTTTTGACACCGCTCAGGTGGTTGCCTCGCCCAATCTCTATATTTTTGGCAGTGCCGCTGTTTTTGCCTTGCTCACGGTGTTGATAAGCTGCTTTAAACCGGGCCGGACCGCGGGACGGGTTTCCCCGGTGGAAGCAGTCCGCTATAGCGGCGTCGAAGCAAATTACAGACGAACGCACAAATCGACTACTGACGGTGGCCGGCTATATAAAATGGCCCGTTCCAACCTGGGTCGCGATAAAACCCGGACAGTTATCGTGGTTGCCTCCATGTCGCTGAGTCTCATCCTCTTGAACTCGGTTTTCACCATTTCCCAGGGTTTTGATATGGATAAGTACCTGGCGAAATTCGTGCAAACTGATTTCCTCCTGGCCCATGCCAACTATTTCAATATAATCAACGGGTTTAAATCGGAAGCTGACGCCCTTTCCCCCCGCTATATAGACGCGGTTAATAAGCAGGAGGGTTTTGCCGGCGGCGGCAAGCTCTACTACAATGTGAGCAAGAGCATTATTCTATACCAGGGAAAGGAAAACTATCTGCAGCTATACGGACTGGATGATTTCCCCCTCCAGCAGCTCGACATCGTCGAAGGCAAACTGGATATGGCCAAACTCAAGTCCGGCCGTTATATTATCGAGGGTCTGGGAGAAGATGATTACGGTCAGGTATATCGGAATGAGTCTCACTATGCCATTGGTGATAAAGTAACCCTCACCACGGAGCGCGGACAGCATCAATATACGGTATTGGCCAAATGCCGGGTCAGGCACGGCAATTATGTGCGTTTTGGCATCGGCGGCGAAAATGGTAACTTCTCCTTTTATTTACCTTCTCAAGAGTTCTGCCGGATAATCACCCAACCGGTCATCATGAGTTACCAGTGTAATTTTGACCACTCCCATATTGCTGACGTCGAAAGCTTTTTGCAGGGCTATACAAAGAATATTGAACCGGTCATGGATTACGAGTCCAAGGCCAAATATGAGGGAGAGTTTAAACAACTGCAAAACATGCTGCTTTTGGTGGGTGGTATTCTGAGCCTTATCATTGGCCTTATCGGCATACTCAATTTTGTTAACTCCATGTTGACCAGTATTATCGTAAGACGCCGGGAATTTGCCATGCTGCAAAGCATCGGGCTGACCGATCGCCAATTACGCGGAATGTTAATATATGAAGGCTTCTACTACGCCCTGGCCACCCTGATAACCTCACTGGCACTAGGCGTGGCTATCTCTTATACTGTTATCAACGGCATGGTCAGTAAATTATGGTTCTTCAGCTACCACTTTACGATTACCCCGTTGCTGATTGCCTGTCCCATAATGATAATCCTGCTGGTGCTCATCCCCTGCGTGGCTTTTTACGGAACCAACCGGCAGAGCATCGTGGAACGGCTGAGAGAATCCGAATATTAACGGGTGAATAATACTGCAATCAGGGCGATGACAAGAGCGACGGTCAAGGATGACCTAGTGTCGCTGTAGCCATGGATGGCGTGAAGCGACGGAAGATCAAGGAATGTGAAAAACCCGCGATTGAGGCGTACTTGGGTACGTTGATTGAGCGGGTTTTACGCAATGACGCAGTCTGAGGTTTTATCTAAGCTGGTCAACAAAAACTTTGTGATAACCGAGAGTTGAAGGTGGCTTCTGACTTCGACAGCGGTTTTCACGAAGATGCATGGCTCGGGCTATTCGCTTTTGTCATTGGCCTGAACGGAGCGCCATTTGCGCCCCGTCTCTTTCTAGTAAAACTCCCAGCCTTCTTCGCGGAACCGTTCCTCCCACATCATCTTCAGCAAGGCTAAGTCATCGCTATAGTCATACTGCGGATCATCGCTGTGGTATTCCAGGGTCTCCAGGATTTCGAAAACGAAATCCTCCGCCCCTTTATCACTCCAGGCCTGCTGCAGCCTGCGGTTGCGCAGGTGGCCGCCCCCCTTCAGTTTAGCAAGGGTGCCGTTCATAACTCCCTTGAGATCCCGGGCCGCTTCGATACAGCATTGCCGGCTGGATTGAGAGCGAATAACGAACACCCCCATCTGCGGTTTCATTTGTTTATACTGTTCTTTAAGCTGCTTTTTTCTATCCATATTTAGTATCCCATTTCCTTTAGTATCCTGGCCAGCGTATGTAAACGTTCACCGAGCAGTTCGTCGTCATTGCTCAGGGCCTGGCGAAACAACTGGATATCCTCGTCGATCTTTTCATTGTCGGTGCAAACTGCAATCGTCATGGCATCCCCCTGCAAACCTACCCGATCGATTACCGGCCGGGCCGGATCATATAATTTCTCATAGCGGTAGGCCTCCTGAAAATGCAGCTTGGCTCGGCACAGCAGGATGGCCAAATCCAGGACCCGGTGCAAAGGCATTTCTTCCGACTGTCTCGACCATTTCTCCCCGGTGTAGCGCCAGACCTTGGCGGAAATGTCCACCCGCCCCCGGTCGTTCCATTGCGCCAGCCCCAGGGACAGTCCCTTGGCTTCAGAATTATACGCATTGCGCCCATCCACGTTATCATAATTCTCTGAAACGATAACCGGTTTGTGTTTAAGGGTAGTGGGAATCTTCATAGACCTTTCCCTCATTTCTTTTTCTTAACTACTAGTTTAGTAAATTAGTAATTTACTAGTTAATTCTAATACAGCAGGATGCCGCGTGTCAACTTATCGCCAGTGAAAATCCGCCTATCAGTTGGAGGTTTTTGCTGGCTATTGACGAATACTAACGATGTAATCAATATCTCAACTTGATAAATAAGCGGATTTACGGAGGGATCATCAGAGATGCTGAACATTGGCTGCCATTTATCGTCCTCCAAGGGCTTCTTGCACATGGGACAAGAAGCCTTAAGCCTCGGCGGGAACACCTTTCAATTTTTTACCCGCAACCCGCGGGGCAGCAAGGCCAAGGCCATGGATGAGGCTGACGCCGCCGCCCTGGTTGCCTTTTGCCGTGAAAATGAATTCGCCCCGCTGCTGGCCCATGCGCCCTATACGCTGAATCCCTGCTCCAACGATCCACGAGTACGTGAATTCGCTCTTATGGTCATGACGGATGATCTGGCCCGCATGGAGTATCTGCCCCATAATCTATACAATTTTCATCCGGGCAGCCATCTGGGCCAGGGGGCGGAAGTGGGTATCGAGTTGATCGTGGAGATATTGGAACGGGTATTGAATAACAACCAGACCACTACGGTTCTGCTGGAATGCATGGCCGGCAAGGGGAGCGAGATCGGCCGCAGTTTTAGCGAGATCCGCCAGATTCTTTCCCGGGTCACCCATATAGACAAAATGGGGGTATGTCTGGATACCTGCCATGTTTATTGTGCCGGTTACGATATCGTGAACAATCTGGACGGAATCCTGGAGGAGTTCGAGTCGGTCGTCGGTTTGCAGTATCTCAAGGCGATTCATCTCAATGACAGCATGGCGCCGCTGGGCAGCGGCAAAGACCGCCATGCCCGGATCGGTGAAGGAACCCTGGGGACGGAGGCCATCCTTAATATCATCAATCACCCTAATTTGAAGGAGTTGCCCTTCTACCTGGAAACCCCCAATGATTTGGCGGGATACGCCCGGGAGATCAGCTTGCTGAAAGCAGGAGCCGCTAAATAACCAAGTAATCCGCCACCCCGGTGAAAAGCATACTTTATTAATGAAAACGAGGCTGACCCTCTCATCCGTTCAACGGACTGGGGGCCAGCCTCTGCCTTAAGTTTCTTTAATGCCGTTTACTTAAATATCTTTATTTCAGTCCAACTATTCCAATACTTATTGCCGTTGATAATAATGGATACTTTGCCGTCATCATTGGGATTGAGACCATCTATCCATCTGGAGGCTCCTATGCCATGTACCCAGTTGTCAACCACCTGGTTGTCACTGTCAAATGCCACAATCGCTACCCAAGGTCTGCCATCGGCAAAACTATAAACAAAGTATCTATAATCGCCCCAGACAAAGCCGAAACTCGGATAGGAGATCTTTAACTGGACATTGCGCTCGGTTACCGTAATAGAACCGTTACCGTTATGAACGTGTATATCTATCTTGGGTGCGGTAGGCGGTTCGCCGGCGCCATAATCGGGAGTCCCCAGCTGAACGTCAATATCGTATATTTTAACTGTTTTTCCGTCCTCGGCAAGCACTGCTAGTTTATCTAAAATTCTTAAAGTGGCAAGGTCCCCTCGGGCTGTAACCTTGGAGAAGCTCTTGGCATTGTTTATAGAAGTGGAATCCAACGAAGAAACCACCTTCCAGGAAGCGCTGGTGTCTTTGTCCAGATGGCTCAGGAAATCGTTTACCGTCATATTCGTGGTAATGGCCACCGTATTCCCTGCAATACTGCCAGGCGCCCCGTCAGTGATGGCATAGGCGTTACCTCCGTCCTTGTTGACCACACTGGCGCCATTACTGATGCGTTTTATTATCAGCGTGTAAGTTTTGCTATTGCCCGCTTCGGCGGTAACCTTAATACAGGCGGTATTGTTGCCAACCGCTAGTGACAGGCTGTTGGTGGCATTCTCCGTTACCCCGTCCGCATTAAATAGCTTCCACGATACGCCGTTAATGTTGGGAACTATTTCAAGGGTCGCGGTGCTGTTGGCTACCTTACCGGAAATAGTCGTTCCGGCAATACTCTGTTCCATAATGTTGGCGATGGCCAAAACATCGCAGGTATCACTGAGACGTTTTACCATCAGGGTATAAACCTGACTGGTATTGCCGTCCTGAGCAGTTACCTTAACGTAAACGATATTTCTGGCATTAGCCACGGACATGGTTTTATTCGTAATTTCCTGCGAACAGGCGGAATCGCTATAAAGTCGCCAGGTGGCATTGGGGCTTACGGTAAGACTTAGCGTTATACTGCTTACCCCGGATATATCACCGGTAATAGCGCCAGAAGCAATACTGCTATTGCTAAGACTTGCAACCGCTAAAACATCACAGGCCTTGCTGATATAATTTACAGTCAGAGTATAAACCTGGGTGGTGGTGCCATCTGCAGCGGTCACCTTGATGTAAGCGGTATTAGCAGCATTAGGCAGTGGCATGATATGGTCGACTATGGTCGCCGTACAGCCTTGATCACTATATAGCTGCCAGGCAGTTCCTGAGCTTATAATTGGATTGACCGTAAAGCTGGTCAAAGCTATTACATCACCCGTAATCGTGCCTGCCGTAATACTCGCATTAGTCAGGTCAGCTAACGCTAAGACATCGCACGCACTGTTAGCTGCGGCTATGTCGGGCCGGTTTATAACCAGGGTATAAACCTGGCTCGTCGTGCCATCCTGAGCGGTTACCTTGATGTAATCAATATTTGTAGCCTGGCTCGTGGGGATAGGATTGGCTATCTCCGCCGTACAAGCAGAATTGCTGTATAGTTTCCAGGTGGCATTCGAGCTGACCGTCGGATTGATCGTTACATTGACTGCGCCATATACGTCGCCAGTAACGGTATGGGTGCTTGGTGTCAGAGTTAACCCGGCAACCGCCGACAAATCGCAGGCATTACTAATGCGGGTGATGGTCAGGGTGTAAACCTTACTCGTCGTCCCGTCTTGGGCGGTTACCTTTAGATAAGCGATATTAGTAGGATTAGGCAGTGACATGGGGTTGTCGTTAATCTCTGTTTGACAATTCGAGTCGCTATAAAGTTTCCAGGTTGCATCGGGGCTGACAATCGGACTTACCATAATACTATTGGCACCGGTAACCTGACCAGTAATAGTGCCCGTCGTATTGTTTGCCGCAATATTTGTACCACTCAAGTTGGCCACTGCTAACACATCGCAGTCATGGCTGCCGGTGTTCATAGCTGTGGTATTCACCGTCAGAGTATATACCTGGCTGGCCTCCCCGTCTTGAGCGGTTACCTTGATATACGCAGTACTGGGACACGGGATGGTATTGCTTATTTCCGTTTCACAAGCCTGGTCACTATAGAGTTTCCAGGTTGCATACTGGCTGATGGTCGGGCTGACTGTGACCGTGGTTTGCGATGACGGCACCGTAGCGGTAATAGTGTTATTAGTAATTACCGGGTCCGGAAGAGTGGTAACACCCGATAAATCGCAAGCATTACTAATTGGCCCATCTGAAGTTACGGTGGTTCCGGCAATATTCACCGTTAGCCCATCTTTAATTTTCCAGTCAAGCGGAACCTTTTCCAGGGTTACCCCGACGGCATTGATTACTGCGGTAGCAATTTGACCCGCTCCAGTAACGATGGCTGAAGCATTAGCGGTAAGGGTAGTGATGCTGGTGCCCGCCACCATATTCAAACTGGTATTGGCAGCATTAACCTCGACTGCCGCGACACTGCCGGAAGCTAGCAGGATATCTAGGTTACCCCCGTCGACCACCAAACTATTAAAACTTCCGCTCAGGATTATGGTTGCTTTAGCCGGTATCTCGCTGGAGCAAATAATGTTCGAGAAACCGCTCCCGGTTACTCCGGATTCCTCCAGGGTGGCTCCAGACTTCAAGGTCAGGGTTCCTATGGAGGTATCACCCTCGGCCACTATGCGTATAGAGTTGTTCTCTTTATCAACCGTGACAGAGGCAAGGCTGCGTCCGACCAGATGTATGCTGTGGCCACCGCCGCCAGCAATAACCGTATCGCCTGTTATTCTGACATTAATTAGGGTAGCGTCACCCTCGGCAATCCCCGCCCCCAATACCAGGTTGCCCGCTATAGTAATGTTTTGCAGAGTTGCACCGTGCTGATTAACCGTGACGTTGCCTTGGACAGTCATATTGCGAATGGTAACCCCGGCAGCATTTATTGTAATACTGCTGACCGTCAATGGCTGCGTCTCATCCTGAGTCCCATAGGTGCCTGCCGTATCATAGGTGAAACTTGATATCGTACTCGGAGTGGAACCGCCACTGCCGCCCGAGGAACTGTTTGAACCTGAACTGGAATTCGTATTCGTATTACCCTGGCTAGCGGACAACTGCGACTGTATATTAGCTCCCTGGTACGGATTGTTCAATTGCTTGTCGATTTGGTTCAACTGGTCCCGAAGACTGTTTTTCATTTCATTAGTGATTTGTATTCCGCTGGCTTGCAATGCGTTTATTATGACTTGCAGGGTGGTTAGTGCAGTCTTCTGGTTCTGGACGGACACATCTACTTTCGCACTGGAAGCCATTATGCCGACTAGGGCTTCCCGATTCATATCGATCTGCACCGCTGTCTCCAAGACCCATACCTGCTCCTGGTTAAAAGCATTAATTTCGCTCTGATCCATTGGAGCGGCGGGGGCGGGGGCATTTCCGCTGCTGTTGATAAAACTGGTCTGATTGGCCCCCAGGGGTACTGTACCACCGTTCTTACCGGCAAGATCAACATTACCAGTCAAACAGGACACCTTGCAGCTCCCATCCTCGTTTACGGTTGTCTTGTAGAAGGTTCCCCTGACCGCGGCTACACCCCAGGGCATGTCAATTTTGACCTTAACCTTCTTTTTTTCCGCGGTTTTATACCAAGCCGGGGACTGATCAGTTGCGGCAGCGGCCAACTGTTTAAGGCTGTTTTGTGAGGCAAATAACGGGGAAAGCCCGGCCTGGGCCTTTGTTGCTTCCTTTCCGATGTCTTCTTGTTTGGTAGCCAGCGCTCCGAAAACCGTCCCTTGTTTCATATCTATATTAAGAAAATCGATGGCGACCCCCGGGGTTCCATCCTGCTTAATATAATTTCTTCCTACTGCCTTATTGATTATCAGATGGCTGTTTTCCTCAATAAGGGTACTGCTGCCATCCGGAAAGCTGACGCGAGCCTTGCTGCCCTTAACACTGTCAATAACATCACCCTGGGCAATACTCATATTCTCTCTCAAGGCTTCGGTTTTACCGCCTCTGGTCAGATTAATGCTGCCCTGTACCTCGGTAACCTTACCCAATAGTACTGCCTGGTTTAACCCGGGGTCCTGGGTAAGGAGTATGGCCAAAGCTCTGCATAAACTCCCCCGGTTCATGGGGCTTTCCGGACTAATCTTCTGGCTGTCTGTTTCTATCATTTTTAATGCAAGGGCGGTAGCCATATCCGCAGCCGCCCAATGCTGATTATTCATGTCGGTTAAAACAGGCAATGATGCCCGCTCCTTTTGCGTAGCCAATCGCATAATCAAACTGACGGCTTGCGCCCGGGTTAGTGTTTGTTCCGGCCGGAAGGTACCATCACCAAAGCCTTTTAAGTATCCCGCTTTTTCCGCCGCGGTTATGTAGTTGATCGCCCAATGCGAGGCAGGTACATCCTTAAAAGAGGAAGCGTTTACTGCTGCATAGGTCAATCCCGCCGCTTTGGTCATAATAACTGCGGCCTGGGCCCTGGTCAAGCTATCAGCCGGATGATAAGTCCCATCGGAAAAACCGCTGACGATACCACGCTTGGCCAAATAGGTTACAAAAGCATAGTTGGGATTGTCGGAAGTAACGTCGTTGTAAAGAGGCTTGGCTGGCGGTGCTGTTTTCTCCTCTGCTGCGGCTACCCAAGAAATATTCAGTAGCAACACACAAATGGCTATGTACATAAGGAGAAAGCTGTGTGCGGCCCTTTTCATATGAATTTCACCCCATTCTTTATTTTTCGACATTTTTCTACTAGTTATAGTTTACTACATATATTTTAAAATGCCAGCATTAATAACATAAATTGGCCAGAGACATAGGACTATTTTGCTATCTTTTATTAAAATCTTAGGCCTTAAGTAAAATTTTTGTTTTATTTTAATACTTTTTAACTTTTATAAAAAAGCTACCCCCGTTATGATTAGGGGTGGGTAATTTACTACAGTTGTTTCACTTAATCGATGTATGCTAAGCTAGTATCGTTAATTCTGGCACATTCAGGGGGTAAATATCGATGCAGTCAGCAAAAGTAGGTCGTAATGATCCCTGCCCTTGCGGCAGCGGAAAAAAGTTTAAAAAGTGCTGCGGGGAGTTGCAGGACTTCCTGGAGCCCAATGCGGATCCATTTACTCGAATGGGCAATCTGATGACTGGAGTGAAGGTCAAGTTGGATCAATTCTACGACCGGGAGATCAAACGAGCCCGCCGTGAATTGCAGAAGCATTTCCTGCGCTTTACTCTGGAAGGTAACCTGCCGCGGGATCATGAGTCACTATTTTCCGACTGGTTATGGTTTGATCAGTTGGATGACGACGGCGATACCCTGGCCTATCTCTATCTGAAAAGTAATGGCAATTATATGGAAACACCATTGAAGGATGCGCTGGCCGCCATGAATCTATCCTATCTTTCGGTTTACGAGGTAGTATCGTCAGACGGCCTTATCCTGGAACTGCGGGATATATTCCTAGATCGCAAATGCGAGGTAATACTCAAGGAACCCTGGCAGCCTGACAACCAAGACCTCTCCGTTCTCCTTATGGGCCGAGTGGTACGCATGGCTGATGGTAATGTCTTCTCTGGCATGGTGCTCATGCTGCAGGAGGATGACGAGCAAAAGGAATTTATGATAGAACACCTGCAACATGCCGGCGAACTGCAGGAAGATACCATTGTAAACCTTCTCAAATTCAAGGGCGAGATAGTCTATGGCCTGTTCGATCATGCCTATAAAAAGACTCATGTTACCCTGAACCATATGGAAGCTGCCATTATCGACGCGGCCGCCAAAGAGAAGCTGTTGCAGAGTCTTAGCGCTTCTTATAATCTGCTGCATGCCGCTGCCGGTTTTCAATGGTTGGCCCCGGCTGCCAGCAAAGATGGCTATAATCGGATCGCTGTCAGTGACCAATATATCGTAACCAGCCACGAGGTACTGCAGGACCTGAACGAATGGAAACAACTGCGCCAGAAATTACTGACTGACCAGGACTTTGTGGTTCTCAGTGATCGCTTCCTAACGAACCCGCCCCCGCCGGACTTGGCCAAGCTCTGGTTTACTATGGTCAAAGATCGGGAATGCGAGGCCTGGCTGGCCACACCCCATGCTGAACTGGACGGCAAAACTCCATCCGAAGTCTTGGACGAAGAAAACGGACGCCAACGCTTGAACAAGATGCTGGACGAAATGTCCACCCGGATGGAAAATGAGGAAGCCCGCGAACTGCTGGACTATATGAGAATAAGAATTTAATAGGTTAACGATATGAGAGTTTAAGATTGCCACGCCTTCGGCTCGCAATAACACATTGAGGAACGAAGTGACGCGGCAATTTGCTTTTTTTGACAGTCTACCGCGTCGTTAAAGCCGACGCATTATTATTTCTCCAAGAGTTCGGCGATGGCGGCGAGGATCTCTTCCGAGCCCTCGCCGGTTTCGGCGGAGAATACCAGGATGGCATCCTGTTTGGCAAGATTAAGTTTTCTTCTGATGGCATTTATATGCTTGGGGCGGGCTCCCCGTGATACCTTATCGGCTTTGGTGGCTACCATCAAAACCGGAACCTCGCAATGCAACAGCCATTCCTGCATCATCACATCGTTATCATTGGGTTCATGCCGGATATCCAGTAGTTGGATAACCCCCCGCAGCTGCTCGCGTTTGCTGAGGTAATTCTCGATCATCTTCCCCCACTTCTGCTGCTCGGCCTTGGATACCCGCGCATACCCATAACCGGGCAGGTCCACCATGTACCATTCGTTGTTAATTAGATAGTAGTTGATGGTTCGGGTCTTGCCGGGGGTGGAACTGGACTTGGCCAGGTGCCGGTGATTGGCCAGCTTATTAATGAGGGATGACTTGCCTACATTGGAGCGACCAACCAGGGCGATCTCGGCTAGTTCCTCGGCGGGCAGCGATTTCATATCGACGAATACGCCCTTGAATTCCGCATTTTTAATCCGCAAATCGCTACCTCCCTTCGGGGGAATTATTTTAGCCACAGATGAACACTGATGCACACAGATAATCTATTGCGGAATTATTTACGCAAAACTAACTCGCCAACATTTATCAACTGCACTAGTGTTATAGTTAGTTTTGACTTCGTTACTCCTTGCATTTAATCTGTGTAATCTGTGTTAATCTGTGGCTAAAGAAAATCAGTGTACTTCCGTGGTTGCTTCGTTCTTGACCAGGGTCTCGGTTAGGACCTCATCCATATGCTCCGCCATGACAAATCTGATTTTGCGTTTTACATTAGCGGGAATATCGGCCAAATCCTTTTTATTGTCGATCGGCATGATAACGGTATCGATCCCCGCCCGGTGCGCCGCCAGGACCTTTTCCTTCAAGCCTCCGATGGGCAGCACCCGTCCCCGCAGGGTAATCTCGCCGGTCATAGCGATGTTATTGCGCACCAGCTTGCCGGACATGGCCGAGGCCAAGGCAGTAGCTATAGTGATCCCGGCGGACGGCCCGTCCTTGGGGATGGCTCCCTCCGGAACATGCAAATGCACATCGTATTTTTCAAGTAAATCAACCGGTATATCCAGATACTCCGCCCGGGAACGCACATAGGTCAAGGCGGCCTGGGCCGATTCCTTCATAACATCGCCCAGTTTGCCGGTAAGAGTAAGATTGCCTTTACCCGGCAGCAAAGCCACCTCAATGGACAGAATATCGCCGCCCACCTCGGTCCAGGCCAAGCCAGTCGCAACGCCTACTTGTCGTTCAGTCTCAGCTATGCCGAAGCGATACTTCTCGGCACCCAGATACTTCACAACCAAACTGGCGGTTACATTGGCGTGATAATTCTTATCCTCCACTACCTGCCGGGCCACCTTGCGGCAAATTGAGGCAATCTGCCGCTCCAGATTGCGAACGCCGGCCTCACGGGTATACTCCCGAATTATCTTGCGGATAGCCCCTTCGGAGAAGTTAACATGGGTGTCTTTCAGCCCATGCTCCTTTACCTGTTTGGGTACCAAATAATCAAGCGCGATGTGTAGCTTATCCTCCTCGGTATAACCACCCAACTCAATAACCTCCATCCGGTCCAGCAACGGCCGGGGGATGTTATGCACTGAATTGGCGGTAGTAATAAACATGACCTTGGAGAGATCGAAGGGGATCTCCAGGTAGTGATCACTGAAGCTGTTGTTCTGCTCCGGGTCCAGAACCTCCAACAGAGCAGAGGCCGGGTCGCCACGAAAGTCCATGGTCATCTTGTCGATCTCGTCCAGCAAAAATACCGGATTCCGTGAACCGGCCGTTTTCATGCCCTGCAGAATGCGTCCCGGCATGGAGCCCACATAAGTCCGTCGATGACCGCGTATTTCCGCCTCATCCCGAATGCCTCCCAGGGACATCCGTACAAATTTTCGACCCAGGGAGCGGGCCACCGATTTGCCCAGTGAGGTCTTGCCCACGCCGGGTGGCCCGACCAGGCACAGAATAGGGCCCTTCATCTTTTTGGCCAATTTGCGGATAGCCAGATATTCCAGTATTCGCTCTTTGGGTTTCTCCAATCCGTAATGATCTTCCTGCAGGATGGTTTCCGCCACCTTCAGGTCCAAACGGTCCTTAGTCTCCACCGACCAGGGCAGTGACAACATCCAATCCAAATAATTGCGCACCACCACGGCTTCCGCCACCATGGGCGGCATCTTCTCCAAACGATCGAGTTCCTTGAAGGCCTTTTCCCGGGCTTCCTTAGGCAAATTGGCCTTTTCGATGTTTTGGCGGATCTCCTCCACCTCAGCCGCCCGCTCGTCCTTCTCGCCCAACTCCTTCTGGATGGCTTTTATCTGCTCGCGCAGGTAGTATTCCTTCTGGGTTTTTTCCATCTGTTTGCGGACACGCACATTTATCTTACGCTCCAACTCCAGCACTTCCATCTCTTTAGCCAGCAGTTCACACAAGTAATTGAGGCGCTCCAGCACGTTCCGGGCTTCGAGAATACGCTGCTTTTCATGAATACGCAGGGAAAGATGAGAGGCCACTACATCAGCCAGACGGCCAGCCTCTTCAATAGCCACTACGGAAACCACCGTCTCCGGCGGAATCTTCTTACTGATCCTCACATACTGCTCAAACTGGGAAACCAGGGTGCGCATCAAGGCTTCCTTTTCCGAATCCTTGACCAGGTCGTTATCGCGGAATTCCTCCACCACAACCTTGATAAAGGGATCATGGGCGGAATAATCCTTGATCTCCGCCCGATATAGCCCTTCCACCAGAACACGCATAGTCCCGCCCGGCATCTTGAGGATCTGCCTGATCTCAGCCACGGTTCCCACTTCGTAAATATCTTCTTCTTCCGGTTCATCCAACTGAGCTTCTTTTTGTGTAGCCAAAAAGACCTCTTTATCTTCCAACATAGCGCCTTCAATAGCATTGATGGATTTCTTGCGGCCGACATCGAGGTGTATTACGGTATAGGGGAAGACCAGCATCCCCCGCAGGGGTAACATGGGTATTTCTCTATATTTAATGTCGTTATTTTCCAGTTCAATCACCTCCCAGGCAAGTACATTCTACTATATGTCCCTGCTGCACGCAAGAATACTAATCTAGTCCACCAGAGCCTTTTCCAGGACCTCTTCTATCTCGCTTACCGGTATTACCTCCAGGTCGGGAAACTCCCGAAAGATCTGCAGCCAGTTGTCCGCCGGAATAATTACCCGCTTGATACCGGCTCGGCGAGCGGCTTCCACCTTACTGATTACTCCGCCTACCGGTTTCACCCTGCCCTGTACCGATATCTCGCCGGTCATCGCCAGCAGGTTGTCCACGGGCCGGCCAGTAAGAGCGGAAACAACAGCGGTGGCTATGCTTACTCCCGCTGAAGGCCCATCTACCGGGGTGCCGCCCGGAAAATTGATATGAATGTCATAGTCGTTTATTTTCATACCCAATCTGGTTTTTAAAACAGTGATGACGTTTTCTACCGCGCCGCGCGCCATGCTCTTACGGGTATAACGATGTTCAGACCCTCCTAAATGCTCCTCTTCCACCACCCCGGTTACCGTCCAGTTTCCCTCGCCGGGCGCCACCGCCAGGGTGCTGACCTCCACCTCTATAAGGGTTCCCACATTGCCATCATGGACCGCCAATCCGTTTACAGCTCCTACTTGCGGCTGCTTAGCCGGCTTTATATCGGGACGCGGAGAGAGCCGCCCATTGTTTAAGACCTTTTCCACGGTAGTAATATTAATATAGTCCGCCTTTTCCACCTGGGCTATCCCGGCCGCTAATTGCACGATATTGACCGCTTCCCGTCCGTTAGTGGCATAACGGGTGATCTCCTCCACTGCCTCCGGGAGTATCTCAAAAGGTATCTTGCGCACTGCATTTTCGGCAATTTTTCTGATATCCTCTTTCTCCAATGGAAGAAAAAATATCTCCAAACAGCGCGATCGCAACGCCGGAGGCAATTCCTGCGGCATACGGGTAGTGGCCCCCACCATACGAAAATCGGCGGGGAGTCCGTTTTTAAAAATATCGTGGATATGGTCGGGTATATTGGTATCGCTGGAGCTGTAATAAGCAGATTCCAGCATAACCTTGCGTTCTTCCAAAACCTTTAATAGTTTGTTCATCTGCATGGGATGCAGCTCGCCAATCTCATCGACAAAAAGGATCCCGCCGTGAGCCTTGGTGCAGGCACCCGGTTTGGGCTGGGGAATCCCTGCCGAACCCATGGCTCCCGCTCCTTGATAGATAGGATCGTGAACTGAGCCAATAAGGGGATCGGCGATATTGCGCTCGTCAAAGCGGGAGATAGTGCCATCCACCTCCACAAATTTGGCGCTGGCCTTAAAGGGCGAAAGATGGTTCTGCTTGGCCTCCTCCAACACCAGGCGAGCTGCCGCGGTCTTGCCTACTCCCGGCGGACCGTAGATAATGACATGCTGGGGATTGGAACCGCACAAGGCTGATCTCAATATATCGATGCCCTCCGCCTGTCCTTCCACTTCATTCAGATTGGCGGGGCGGGTCAAGCTGGAAAGGGGTTCGCTTAGCTTCACGCTGCGCATCTGCTTCAAGCGCAGCGTCTCTTTTTCGGACTCCCGGGCTATCCCGGTTTTTCTGCTTTTCTGTCCCTTCAACAGAGTCCAGAAGTAGATTCCGATAACTACTGCAAAGAAAAACTGGACCAGATACAGAACTCCGCCGTAGCGCAGAAAAAGTTCATTCATTCCGGTTCCCCTTCCTAGAGCGATTTTTAGTATTATTCCCGCAAGATGCTTTGTGAATCGCTCAATAAGGCAATTTCCGTACAGTAAAAAAAGGCAGATGCTACTGCCTTCTTCCAAGTGGCAGAAAAATAAAAAAGGCAGCTTGCGCTGCCTCGTTATGGTTAGTGTTAGTTGACCTTGCGTTTGGCGTCTACTGTGACCAGCAAGGGTTTTTCTTTTTTCTCGATAACGTCCTTGGTAATCGCTACCTTGGTTACGTCGTAACGGGAAGGCACCTCGTACATGACCTCCAGCATTACATCCTCGATGATAGCGCGCAGGCCGCGGGCTCCGGTATTGCGACGCAGGGCTTCCTCCGCGATGGAGTGCAGGGCGTCTTCCTTGAACTCTAGGTCTACCCCGTCCAGTTCAAACAGCTTCTTGTACTGTTTGACCAGAGAATTCTTCGGTTCGGTCAAAATCTGAACCAGAGCATCCACATCCAGGGCTTCCAGGGTGACTATAATCGGCACCCGGCCTACAAACTCCGGAATCAATCCATAGCGCAGGAGATCCTGGGGCAGAATCATATCCAATATCTCGCCGATGGCCTTTTCCTTTTTGCTCTGAATATCGGCACCAAAACCCATTACCTTCTGACCTACCCGGTTCTGAATGATCTTGTCGATGCCTTCGAAGGCGCCACCACAGATAAACAGTATGTTGGTAGTATCAATCTGTATAAACTCCTGATGGGGATGCTTTCTCCCGCCCTGCGGCGGCACACTGGCTACTGTTCCCTCCAGGATCTTCAAAAGTGCCTGCTGAACTCCCTCGCCGGAAACATCCCGGGTTATGCTCGGGTTGTCAGTCTTGCGGGCGATCTTGTCGACCTCGTCGATATATACGATACCCTTTTCGGCCTTCTCGATATCATAATCAGCCGCCTGGATCAATTTCAAAAGGATGTTCTCCACGTCCTCGCCCACATAACCCGCTTCAGTCAATGAAGTGGCATCGGCTATGGCAAACGGTACGTTGAGAATCCGAGCCAGGGTTTGCGCCAAGAGGGTCTTCCCGCTGCCGGTCGGCCCCAGCATCACTATGTTGCTCTTCTGCAATTCTACATCATCGAGCTTGGTACCCAGGTTGATCCGCTTATAATGATTGTAAACCGCTACTGCCAGCGCCTTTTTGGCTTTGTCCTGACCAACGACGTAATCGTCCAGAATCTCTCTTATTTCCTGGGGTTTGGGTATGTCTCCCAGCTCGAAACCGAGATCATCCGCCAGTTCTTCTTCGATTATCTCGTTGCAGAGTTCGATGCACTCGTCGCAGATATACACCCCGGGCCCGGCCACCAGTTTCTTTACCTGGTCCTGAGTCTTGCCGCAGAAGGAACATTTTAACTGGCCTTTTTCATCTCCGTATCTGTGCATACCTTCACCTCTCTCTCAAGAACGGCTATTTCTTACTGCTATTTTTTCTGTCCTGGGTCATTACTTCATCTATTATACCATACTCCATAGCCTCTTTAGCAGTCATGAAATAGTCCCTTTCCGTATCCGCCTGGATTTTCTCCAGTTTTTGTCCGGTTCTCTCTGCCAGGATACGATTTAAATTTTCTTTTATAGCCAGTAAACGGCGGGCATTTATCTCGATATCGGTAACCTGTCCCTGAGTACCTCCCATAGGCTGGTGTATCATAATCTCAGCATTAGGCAAGGCAAAGCGTTTGCCCTTTTGCCCAGCAGTGAGAAGGAAAGCACCCATGCTGGCAGCCATACCTACACAGATGGTAGAAACATCCGGCTTTATATGCTGCATGGTATCGTAAATAGCCATGCCGGCAGTTACCGAACCACCCGGACTGTTGATGTATAGCGACACATCCTTGTCAGGGTCCTCCGCTTCCAGAAATAACAGCTGGGCAATAATGACGTTGGCTACCACATCATCTACCTGACTACCTAAAAATACTATCCTGTCCTTTAACAAGCGGGAATAAATATCGTAGGCGCGCTCGCCCCGATTGGTTTGTTCTACAACCATTGGTACCAGATAAGACATTCTTCTCACTCCTTTTCTATCAGCGCGGAACGCTTCAATATGTCTATATTGTATTCCAGTTAGTCGTTGTTTTCCACTTCGCTGGGAGCGGTTATATCTTCCTCTGTAATATGAGCGTTATCCAGCAGATATGCTACCGCCTTGTCAGTCTTGAGCCCATAAGCCATGCTGTCGCGCATGCTGTTTAAGGTCTCCTTTACCTTTTCCGGGTCAGCCCCCAGCCCGGTGGAAGCTTCCTCGATCTTCTGGTCGATTTCCTCTTCGCTGACGGTGATGCCCTGGCCCTCGATCATCTTTTCCAGCAGGAAGTTAACCTTGGCGATGCGATAAGCCTCCGGCCACATTTCCTTATTGAACTCCTCGACATTGCTCTGGGTATACTGGAAATACATCTCCAAACTAAGTCCCTGCGCTCTTAGTCTCTGGGCCATCTGCTCCAGCATAACCTCGAGTTGAGCCTTTACAACGCTGTCGGGAACTGGAATATCAGCTCTTTCTAAAGCCTTGTCCAGGATTTGCTGACGGAGAAAATCTTTCTTCTGGTTCTCGATCATCTGGTTCAGGCTGCTGTGAATGTCTTCCTTCAATTCATCCAGGGTGTCGAAGGAACTGACCTCCTGGGCAAAATCGTCATCTAACGGCCGCAATTGATGGGTTTCAATCTTATTTACCTTGACCTTGAAGATAGCATCTTTACCAGCCAAATCCTCCGCATGATAGGTCTCCGGGAAGGTTACCTTGACCTCCCCTTCTTGGCCGACCTTCAAGCCTACCACCTGGTCTTCGAAGCCGGGAATAAAGGTACCCGATCCTAGTTCCAGCGGATAGTTTTCTCCCTTGCCGCCGGGGAAGGCTACTCCGTCCACAAAACCCTCAAAATCGATTTCAACATTATCGCCGAGGGCCGCCGGCTCATCGGTTTTTTCAATCAACTGGGAATAGCGGTTCTGCATATCCTCCAGCCGTTTGGCTACATCTTCTTCCTTGATCTTAAATACCGGGGAAGTGATCTCCAGACCGGTAAGGTCCGGTAATATGAAATCAGGCTTTACCGCTACTTTCGCATTAAAGGTGAAGGGCTGGCCCGCCTCCATCTCTTCCATATTGGAAAAATCAAAGTCCGGTTGAGCTATCGGAGCAATGTCCAACTCAGCCAAGGCAAATTCATAGGCATCAGGTATAATAGCTTCCAGGGCGTCCTGGTATAATATCTCCTTGCCGAAGTGGGCCTCCAATAACTCCCGGGGCACTCTCCCCTTGCGAAAACCGGGTATGGTCACCTGCTTGACCACCTTGCGATAAGCAACCTGCATGCCTTCTTCCAAACGTTCAACGTCTACTACAATCTCTATGTAGGCCTCTCCACTTTCAATCTTTTCTAACCTGGCTTCCACTTATGTGCCTCCTAACATATTATTACCCGCAATCCTGCCGGCCGTCTCACTAAAGAATTTACCCCAAATCAGCCATAAATACAACACCCCGGCGCTAGCCAGGGTATAAATTTCACTGGAGCGGAAGACGAGATTCGAACTCGCGACCCTCGCCTTGGCAAGGCGATGCTCTACCACTGAGCCACTTCCGCCAATCAACTTTTACTATAGAATAGGATAAGCATTTGTGGCAGCCAAGTCAAGTATGGGGAGATTGGAACAATATAATTTTTTACTTGTTGCGTAAACGCTCGAAGGTTTCGGGATTGATGTCTCCGGAACCTGGTATCTTCTCCGCCTGTTGGAAATGGTATACCGCGTCGGCAAATTCCCTGGCGTCCTTGGCCGGCGCCTTCAGATAGCCCAGTTTAATGAGTTTCTCATTAATCAGCCGGGCTTCATCCTCGCTGAGAAAGTGAATACGGTAATCCGGCTTGTATTCGGGTGAAGCATTGACTGAAACCTGATTGAAAGCCGGCTGCTCTGATGTTTCCTGCGACTCCTGACTTGCACCGGTGGTGCTTGTCTCCGTCTGGGCAACGGGGGCGGCGTTCTTTTTCTCAACCGCCGGATTGGCGTTCTTCAGGTGTTTCAATTCCAACTCGTCCTCGTTTTCCTTGGTCACCGTGGAATCAACCTTACCCTCGGTTACCTCCTCCAGTACCTCGGTGTCGGAAGGTATAGCTTTCTTGGTGGTTTTAGCGGCAAACAGAGAGCACCCGCTCAGAGTAAAAATAAATACCAATATGAGCAATACACTAACCCAACGCTTGTACAAAGGCCGCCCCCCTTTGGCTTACTTGCCAGTTGCCGTCGTTATTATAGAATAATAATAGCAAATTAACAGGTTCATTTCCATTTTGCCAGATTATTAAGGGGCTGACCAGGTTAATTTGACTCTATCACCCTCCGGTATTCCGCGGTACTAAAGTATCCGCTGGCGGGATCCACCTGGCCTAGCCGACTAAAAGCCTGCCGGGCCGTCGCCAGGTCTTTCTGCTCCAGGGCGGTACACCCCAGGTAATATAGACTGTCGTCATTGTAATCAGACTTCGGATACTCGGCCAGGTACTTTTCAAAGTTTGCGCGGGCTTGATTATAATCCCGGCGGAAATAATAGCTCTGGGCCAGATAATATAAGGCCTCCCGGTTTATATAGTCCTTCGTATTCATCGAGACTACCATATCCAGGTTGCTGCAGGCCGTCTTCCAATCGCCCTGCCGGTAGGCGCTGTATCCCCGCCGGTAATATTCCAGTTCTCTTTCTTCCTCGCCCGGATCGCCCTGACTGCTGTCCTCCGGAACCCCGGCAGATAATTTATCGCGAGAGCTTGCCACCGTATTCACTCCCGAGACGCCGGTATGCTTACTCATCAACGAGCCGGCTTTTTTAGGAGCATTATAGTGCATGGACACTACATTATGCTGGTAGAAGCCCAAACCCATCTGCGCCAATAAAAAAATCCCCAAACAAGCCACCAGTGCCCACCCGGCAGTTTTCACCGGCCAAGCCCGGTCCTGGTTTGAAGCGGCCTCCGTCTTTATAATACCAGCTTCATCCCGCCGCATGGCCAGGTACTTCAGCAGTATCGGATTGGCAATGTCCAGGGTAAGCCCCCGCGACCACACCCGGCGGGCCGTTTCCATATCAGATTCCGCAAAATAGCACAGCCCCAGCAGTTGATACAGCGATACAAAGCCATCCTGTTCGCTGACCAGATCGCTTAACATATCACATGCCTTTTGATAATTGCGCCCTTCCAGTTCCGCCACCGCTTCCCGGTAGCGCTTAAGCCAGAATTGAAAAGGCAAATCATAAAACTCGGCAATAGCCTTTTCGGCTGCCGCATCAGCCGGGTTATTGGCCAGGGCAAGATTCCAACAAGCCAAAGCCCGGTCGAACTCACCCAGCGTATAATAACACCGGGCTACCTGGTTAATGATCTCTACGTTCTCCGGTTCAAGCTCAGCCGCCTGTAAATAATACTGCAAGGCCAGAGTAGTATCCTGGCGGCTTATGGCCTCCCGTGCGTTTTCCAGTACATTGTCCGCCTGTGGTTGTGCCGTATCGGTCAAACTTCATCCCACCCATACAAGGTATTTTACATTTATTTCCACACGCGTTAGGAATATCCTTCCTGTTTCTGTAAATTTTTATTTTAGGAACAATGAACCTTTATTCCCAGAAGGACATAGTTAGTAGCTATAAGGAGGGTTTTTATGCGCCAACCAGCAAAAAAACGGCGGCGGTCTTCCGGCGAGTCCGACCTGCCCCTGATTACAATCGAGCTGGAAAAACGTCGGCTGCACTTTCAATCGGGTGATCTTAGCAAAACCTATCCCGTGGCCATAGGCAAACCATCCACTCCTACCCCGCTCGGCAACTGGACTATTGTCCAAAAGGCCATGAATCCCGGCGGCCCCTTTGGCGCCCGTTGGATGAGGCTCAGTGTTCCCTGGGGAGGTTATGGTATCCATGGCACCAACAATCCCAATTCGATCGGCAAAGCCGTGAGTCATGGCTGTGTGCGCATGTATAATAAGGATGTGATCGAAATCTACCCGCTCACACCCCTTGGCACCCCGGTAAACATCGTCGCCCGCCTGGAGGAATCCAGCCTTCCCGTGCTAACCAGCCCCGGGTTCAGTATCAGGTCGGCGGCTGGCCGGATTAACCGCTAGGGCGGGATAAATTGACATGATTCCGGCCGGGATGATATTATATAGCGTGCGGGGCGTGGCGCAGCTTGGTAGCGCGTCTGGTTTGGGACCAGAAAGTCGCAGGTTCGAATCCTGTCGCCCCGACCATTTCTTGGCCTGTCAGCTGAATGCCGGTAGCATTAACGACAATACCGTACGGATATCATGAATTACGGCCCTACATTTTTATAGCCTTTTTCGTCCTAACATGTAAAAATAGAACCAAGTATTACCGTAGCTAAGCTACGGTTTACTTTTTCTATGAAACAATCGGGGAATGCTAAGCATGGAGGTGGACAACGATGAAAAAGAAAGTTATCATCATCGGCGGAGTAGCCGCGGGAGCCAGTTGTGCGGCCCGCCTGCGCCGGCTGGATGAAAAAGCGGAGATCATCGTCCTGGAGCGGGGGGAATATATCTCCTTTGCTAATTGTGGTTTGCCCTATTATATCGGTGGTGTGATAACCCGCCGGCAGAACCTGCTGCTCAATTCACCCGAGTCGCTGCGCAGCCGCTTTAACATTGACGTCAGAGTACTGAGCGCGGTTACCGCTATTCTGCCGGCGGAAAAGGCGGTGGAGATAACCGACCTGTCCAGCGGGCAAAGCTATAAAGAGAGCTACGACTACCTGCTGCTGGCTCCGGGGGCTGCGGCAACCGACCCCGGTATCTCTGGCAGCGAGCGTCCTAATGTTTTCAAACTGCGCAACATACCGGATACCGATAAAATCAAGGATTATATCATGACCCGCCAACCCCGCCAGGGAGTAGTACTGGGCGCCGGGTTTATCGGCATGGAGATGCTGGAAATGCTTCATTCGGCGGGTCTTAAGGTGAGTTTGGTCGAAAGCGGCTCCCAGGTAATGCGTATGTTGGACCCGGAAATGGCGGCAATTCTCCAGCAATATCTGCGTCATCAGGGGATAGATCTGATACTTAACGCTCAGGCCACCGCTATGAACGGCGGAGACGAGGTTGACTCCATAGCCTTGGCAGACGGGCACGTCATTCCGGCCGACATCGTAGTCATGGGCCTGGGAGTAAAACCAGAAAATACCCTGGCCCGTAATGCCGGTCTCGAGATCGGAGCCACCGGGGGCATCGTGGTGAACGAATTCCTGCAGACCTCGGATCCTCACATATACGCAGCCGGCGATGTTATCGAATCGGCCAATTTCTTTACCGGGGAGGCC